>JAESFW010000152.1_pt1 | contig 111874 bp, 111 predicted proteins | sample 9269481 | NCBI WGS metagenome assembly JAESFW01 (sample SAMN14515350, study PRJNA621654) | algae metagenome | isolation source: Lyngbya sp. HA4199-MV5 and co-occurring heterotrophs from soil with... | place: USA: Ahupuaa O Kahana State Park, Hawaii | collected 2009-07-21 | reverse complement strand
GATCCCATGCCCTGGCAAAGCATGGCCGTGTGGATGCTCACGCAGATGCAGCGCTGGGGCTACATCAAGGGCGACGTGGACTACAAGCAGATCGCCGAGAAGGTCTTCCTCATCACCGATGCCAAGAAGCAGATGAAGGCCCTGGACCAGAAGGTGCCCGACGGTACCTACCCCAAGTTCACCATCATGGGCCGCGAGTTCGATGCCGCGAAGGCGGCCGACTACGCGAAAAGCTTCCCCATCCGCAAGGTGGCATGAGATGTCTCCGTCCAAGAACCTCCACCTGCGCGCGGGACTGCTGTCCGTGCTGATCTTCCTGGCGGTGCTGGGCATCTGGTACGCGGCCACTGCCTCGTCCGGCACGGGCGGTGGTACGGCCGGCATGACGCCCGAGCAGATCGAGTACGCCAAGATGATGGGCAAGGACCCGGGCGCCGGCACCAAGAGCAGCGGCTTTCCCACCCTGGCCGAGATGGGCACCACGGTCTGGGGCCATGTGTCCAACCCGTTCTATGACAACGGGCCCAACGACAAGGGCATTGCCATCCAGCTCGCGCATTCGCTGGGTCGCGTGGCCCTGGGCTTTGGCATGGCCTGCCTGGTGGCAATTCCGCTGGGTTTCGTGATCGGCATGTCGCCGCTGCTGCGCCGCGCCTTCGATCCCTTCATCCAGGTGCTCAAGCCGATCAGCCCGCTGGCGTGGATGCCGCTGGCGCTTTACACCATCAAGGACTCGTCGATCTCGGGCATCTTCGTGATCTTCATCTGCTCGGTCTGGCCCATGCTGGTGAACACGGCCTTCGGCGTGGCCTCGGTCAAGCGCGAATGGCTCAACGTCTCGGCCACGCTGCAGGTCAACCCGCTGCGCAAGGCCTTCCTGGTGATCCTGCCGGCGGCGGCACCCACCATCCTCACGGGCATGCGCATCAGCATGGGCATCGCCTGGCTGGTGATCGTGGCCGCCGAGATGCTGGTGGGCGGCACGGGCATCGGCTACTTCGTGTGGAACGAGTGGAACAACCTGTCGCTCACCAACGTGATCTTCGCGATCCTGGTGATCGGCGTGGTCGGCATGCTGCTCGATCTGTTCTTCGGCCAACTGCAGAAGGTGGTGACCTATGTGGAGTGATGTCGCGCAGCGCCCCGCCGCATCCAAAACCCCTGACGCCCACCCGCAACGAAAGGCCCCGCCCGTGACCTCCGGCTTCCTCCAGATCGACCGGCTCAGCAAGGCCTTCGTGCCGGCCAAGCCGGTGTTCGCCGACGTGTCGTTCACGCTCGACAAGGGCGAGTTCGTCTGCATCATCGGCCACTCGGGCTGCGGCAAGACCACCATCCTCAATGTGCTGGCGGGGCTCGACACCGCCACCTCGGGCACCGTCATCATGGACGGGCGCGAGGTCGCCGGCCCCAGCCTGGACCGGGGCGTGGTGTTCCAGAGCCATGCACTCATGCCCTGGCTCACGGTGCGCCAGAACATCGCCTTCGCCGTCAAGTCGCGCTGGCCTGACTGGAAGGGCGCGCAGGTCGATGCGCATGTGCAGAAGTTCGTCGCCCTGGTGGGGCTCACGCCCGCCATCGACAAGAAGCCCTCACAGCTGTCGGGCGGCATGAAGCAGCGCGTGGGCATTGCGCGCGCCTTTTCCATACAGCCCAAGATGCTGCTGCTCGACGAGCCCTTCGGCGCGCTCGACGCGCTCACGCGCGGCACCATCCAGGATGAGCTCATGGCCATCGTGCGCCAGACGCAGCAGACGGTGTTCATGATCACGCACGACGTGGATGAGGCCATCCTGCTGTCCGACCGCATTTTGCTCATGAGCAACGGCAACGAGTCGCCCCAGGGCTACCACCCGGGCGGTATCGCCGAGGTGGTGGTCAACCCGCTGCCGCGCGAACGCACGCGCAGCAGCCTGCACCACCTGGACGGCTACTACGCGCTGCGCAACCACATCGTGGACTTTCTCGTCACCCGGGCCAAGGCCCACTGATCCCCGCCGGCCACCAGCCCCACCGTGCCGCCCGACCGGGTGGCAGGGCGGTCTGCACCCCGGATGTTTTCCCTGTTGTCCCCTGCCAAAACCCATCCAACCGAAGGAGCCATCACCATGAACCGCAACGACGTCACCGAAAAAATCATCAGCACCAAGGTCGCCAAGGGCCTGCAATGGGATGCCATTGCCAAGAAGGTCGGCCAGTCCAAGGAATGGACCACGGCCCTGTGCCTGGGCCAGATGACGGCATCGGCCGAACAGGCCAAGGTGCTGGGCAAGATCTTCGGCCTCACGGCCGAAGAACAGAAGTGGCTGCAGGTCGTGCCCTACAAGGGCTCGCTGCCCACGCCCGTGCCCACCGACCCGCTGATCTACCGCTGGTACGAGATCGTGAGCGTCTACGGCACGACCATCAAGGAGCTGATCCACGAAGAGTTCGGCGACGGCATCATGAGCGCCATCGACTTCAGCATGGACATCACGCGCGAGGCCGATCCCAAGGGCGACCGCGTCAACGTGGTTCTCTCCGGCAAATTCCTGCCCTACAAACAGTATTGAGATCGCCCCGGGGCCGCGACAGGGTCAGAGCACCTTGACCGCCCGGCCGATGAACTGGATGGGGCCCGTGGGCTTGCCAATGGGCGAGCCCGTGGGCGGCTCCAGCGTCAGCTCGAACAGCTGGTTGGGCTGCAGCGGCGGCAGCTTGTCGAGCTGCACCTGCAGCGGCTGGCCAGGCTTGACCAGGCCCAGGGAGACGGGGCCATTCCAGTCGTCGGCCTTGGTCCAGAACTCGAGCGCCTTGTCGGCCGGTACTTCGGCCACGCCCAGCGGTATCAGGCTGATCTCGCGCGGCGAACTGGCCTGCACCACCCAACCGGGGGCCTTGTCCTGTGGCGCCACCAGCACCACCATGAATTTTGGCGGCGCTGCCACGGGCGCGGTGCGTGTGACCAGCACCGCTGCCAGCACGGCCGCCATGGCAAATCCTGAGCCTGCGAGCGCGCGCCACAGACCCAGGTGGTTCCACCAGCCCCTGGAGCTGCTGCGCGCCGGCACCACCGCTGGGGCGGTTTGCGGCTGCTGGCGCAGGCCTTGCAGCGATGCCTCGATGCGCGAGGCCAGGGGCGCCGGCAGCGGCACGGGCTCGGCCAGCTGGGTCAGGGGCAGCAAGCGCTCCTCCCAGTCGTTCACGGCTTGCTGCAGCGCGGGTTCGGTGGCCAGGCGTTGTGATACGGCCAGGCGCTCGGCTGCAGGCAGCGTGCCCAGCACGTATTCGCCGGCCAGCACCTGCAGATCGTCGTGCGGATTGTCGGGAAAAGGTGCGCTCATGCCATGCACTCCCGCAGCGAGGTCAGGCTGCGCCGTATCCAGGCCTTCACGGTGCCCAGCGGTGCGCCCAGGCGCTCGGCAATCTCGCCATGTGAACAACCTTCGACATAAGCGTGCAGCACGCAGTTGCGCCGTGCCGGCTCCAGCGCCTCCAGACAGTGCTGCAGGCGGCCCAGGCTGGCATTCAGCTCGAAGCTGGCGGCAGCATCGTGGAAGGCCTGCACGGACATGTCGGCCTCCAGGGTGTGGGTGGTTTCCTCGTCGATGTCGACGTGGCGGCGGGCGTTGCGCACGGCATTGAGCGCCAGGTGGCGCACCACGCTGTAGATCCAGCCGCGCGCGCTGCCCCGTGCCGGTTCGTAGCTGGTGGCCCGGCTCCAGATGTTCACGCAGGCATCGTGCACGATGTCCTCGGCCAGCGCGCGCTGGCGCACGATGCGCAGTGCCACGCCCAGCATGCGCGGGCCCTCGTGCTCGTACAGACGGCGCATGGCCAGGCGGTCGCCGGCCGCGCAGGCGGCCAGGGCTGCTTCGTAGTCAAAATCGCCAGGGGTTTCAGGCACGGGTTGCGAGGGGCTCGGCACGGTCGTGGAATGGCTGCGTGGCGCAGTGCGCGCACCCAGGGCGTGGCTGCATCCTAGCCCACCAGGCCATGCTTTCACACGCAATCCCCAGGCGTCCAGGGGATTGCGTTCATCCTGCTGCAGGGCGTGGTCTTTACGCGGCGTTCACGCGGCCTTCCAGAAGATGTAGTCGGCCTGGTACTTCACGATCTGGCGCTCGCCCTTGTTGGCCGCAGTGCATGCCGCCATGGGCGCAGCACCGCCCTTCAAGGCCACGCGCTGGATGTAGGTCACGCCCGTCATGGCGCCCGAGCCCATGGCAGGGTTGGCCTTCACGAGCTGGTAGGGGATGTTGCCGGCACCGGCCGGGGCCACCGCGACCTGGGTGGCGGTGAGCTTGGAGCCGTCCTTGGATTCCCAGGTGGCGGGCGGGCCGTAGTAGGTGCCCACTTGCATGCCGCTGCGGTCGTTCAGCACGGCCTTGGGGCCCACGAAGAACCATTCCATCTGGCCGGGAGCGTTCGCCTTGTCGCGGCATTCGTAGGTGATCTCGCCCACGCCCACGGTTTCCATGGCGACCTTGTTGCCGCCAGGCACCTTCACGGTATCGGGCAGGCTGTCCTGCGAGAACATGGGGCCGGACGACTTCATCGAACCGCAGGCCGTCAACAGGGCCGCTGCGGCGATGGCGCCTGCCAGGGGGAGGAGACGGGTGCGCGTAGCTTGGTTGGTCATGGCGTTTCTCTTCTTCAAATGGGTTGAAAGAACAGCAGCGATAAGGAGCTGCTGCAGTTACTACCCACGAGAACGCCGTTTGGATGCACGCGTGGTGCAATTTCTTGAAAATATTTTTGCGGCCTCTTTCTCAGAGGGTCATGGGCCAGGAACTGGTCTTGACGCGTATGGGCAAGGGCCGGTGCTCATAGGGCAGGTCTGCCGCGCCCGTGATCGCGGCGGCGATGGTGCGTGCCTGGCGCGCGATCGGCTCGATGAAGCGGCTGGCCTGCCCGTCGATGGTGATGCAGTCTCCCAGGGCATGGATGCCCGGTACGCTGGTCTGCAACTGTTCGGGCGTCACGGCGATGCCGCCGTCCCAGGCCAGGCCGGCGCTGTGCGCCAAGCGCGTGGGGGTCTGCAGGCCGGCGGCCACGATCACCTGGTCGGCCGTGAATTGGCGGCCATCGGTGGTGCTCAGTTGCAGGCTGCCATCGGGCGTAGGCATCGGCAGGGTGCCGAGGGAAGCCACGCGCACGCCGCCCACGAATGCAATGGGAAGCCGGGACCACGCGGCCAGCAGTTCGCGGGCGCGGGGTTCGCCGGCGCAGCGTGCCAGGGGCAGGGCTTCGGTGTCCAGCAGGGTGATGCCGTGGCCGCCCAGGGCCAGGTCGTTGGCCAGTTCGCAGCCGATGAGGCCGGCACCCACGATGAGCACGCGGCGCGGCGTGTGGCCCAGGGCCGCGCGCAGGCGCTGGTAGGCCTGCAGGTGGTTGATGCGCCAGCACAGCGCCGCCGGCAGGCCTGGGGGCAGGGCCGCCTGCGCGCCATGGGCCAGCACCAGGTGCTGGTAGCGCTGCGGGCCGCGCGTGGTGCGCAGTGTGCCGCCGCCGGTGGCAGACGGTTCCACGCGCACGGCGTGGGTGTGGGCCAGCAGGCGCAGGTTCAGCCGGGCGGCCGCGGCGGTGCCGGTCTCGCGCACCAGGCGTTCGGGGGGCAGGTGCCTGGCCAGGGCGACGGACAGCTGCGGTTTGTCGTACAGGTCGCCGCTGCAGTTGCTCACCAGGGTGATGGGCAGCTGTGCGTCCAGCGCGCGCAGGGCTTCGGCCATCTGCCAGCCGGCACGGCCTGCGCCCACGATGAGCACGCCAGGGTCGGCCTGGCGCCGCGTTGCGGGTGCAGCGCTGCCCTGGGCCTGGGCCCGCAGCACCTCCATGCTGGGCGCCACATAGGGCTCGAAATCGTTCTTGGTCACACCGCACAGCGGGCAAGCCCAGTCGTTGGGGATGTCGGCGTAGCGGGTGCCGGGCGGCAGGCCGCCGTCGGGGTCGCCCTGCTCCTCGTCGTAGATGTAGCCGCAGGCGTGGCAGATGAACTGCAGCCAGGGATCGTCGGCTAGCGCCGTGTGGGTGGCTGTGGCTGCGCTCATGAAGGCATCTCCTCTGTGGACAGGCGTGCGATCTCCTTGCGCAGGTGCTTGATGGCCGGCGTGACGATGGCCACGAAATGCGATTCGCGCACGCGGCGCTGCACGTCGGAGCTCATCAGATAGCCGCGCGCGCCCTGGTGCATCAAGGCCGACTGGGCGGCGCGCAGGCACAGTTCTGCGCCATGGGCGCGCGCATCCAGCACGTCGATGAAGAATTCGGTACGGGTGTCGAAGGGCGTCTCGGCCAGGCGCATCACGCGCGTGCTCAGCGCGTCGAGCTCGGCCTGCAGGGCATCGGGCCGGTCCTCGAGGAACTGGTTCACGTGGCCGAGCTGGGCCTCCACGGCCCACATGGAGTCGATGGCACCCTGGGTGACGCCCACGGCCATGCCGCACTGCAGCATGACGAAGGCGGCGCGGATGCGGGCGATGTAGGGCTTTGTCGGGTCGGCGATGGTGTGGTCCGCCCCCACGAAATGGTCCTTGAGCCGCAGCGCGTAGGTGCCCGTGCCCTCCATGCCCGAAAAGCTCGGGCACTCGCGCATCTCCACGCCTGGTGCGTCGCAGCGCAGCAGGAACATCAGCTCGCGCGGGGCGGCCCCGTCGGGCTGGGCGATGGCTGCCACGGCGCCGCAGTAGTGGTCCGGCCCCAGGTTGCTGACCCAGGGCAGGGTGCCGTTCACCAGATAGCCGCCTTCCACCGGCGTAGCCTGGAGCAGCAGGCTTTCGATCTGGGCATAGCTCTTCATGGGGTTGGAGAGCGCCGTGCCACCCAGGCCCGCGCCGCTGGCATGGCGCTGCAGCACCTCACCCACCAGGGCCGGGTTGCCCGATTGCTGCAGGTACAGCCCGCAGACCGCCTGGCACCACAGCATGAAGCCCGTGGCGCCGCAGACGCGCGAAACCTCGGCCATGGCGCGGATGGCCAGGCCGTAGTCCGCCGGCCCGCCCGTGCTGTCCAGGTGGGCCGAGATCCCGCCCACGGCCGCCAGCTGCTGCAGTTCGGCACGCGGGTAGTAGCCCACGCGGTCGATGGCCTCGGCCTGCGCGGCCAGCGGGCCCTGGGCGATGGCGCGCACGGCGGCGATCAGGGCGTCGCCCCGCAGGGCGCCTTCCAGATGGAGTTGGGGAGGGAGGTCGGCGGGTTTCATGGGGGCGGGGTCCTTGGGTGTGCGCGGCAGGGCAAAGACGGGAAGAGCGGTGCGCTCAGTCCATCAGGCTGATCTCGAACGGGATGGGGTTGCGCATGCTGTTGGCCACGGGCGAGTAGAAGTTGGCGTGCTGCACGATCTCGTCGAGCACTTCGCGCGGCGCATCGCCTTCGACCAGCACCTTCACGCGGATGGCCTGGAAGCCCATTTCGGGGGGCAGCTTCTGCAGCGCACCGCCGGCACCCCAGGCGGCAGGGTTGCCGATGTCGCCTTCCATGAAGACCTCGATCTTGCTCAGCTTGACCTGCTTCCAGGTGGCCACGGCGGTGATGCCCACGGCCAGGCAGCCGCCCAGGCCCGAGAGCACGATCTCGCCGGGGGCAGGCGCCGTGTCCTGGCCGAAGAGGTGCAGCGGCTCGTCCACCACCACGGGCGTGTGCTTGCCCACGGTGCTCAGCGAGCGGTACTGGCCTTCCATCACGGTATGGACCTTGTTGGTACCGCGGCTCGCCGGGTTGTTGCGTCCTTTCTCGGCAAAGGCCATCAGGCCATCGCGGTCGATGGGGCGCAGGGCCGTATGGATGGTGGTGACAGGGGCGGTGGGTTCCAGCAGATCGGTGGACATGGTTTTCCTTGGAGGGTTGAAAGGCGAGAAAGAAAAGGGGGGCGGGGCAAGGGCCCCGCAGAAGCTCAAGCCGCCAGGGCCAGCGCCGGCTTTCTGGCAGGGCGCAGCAGGGGCAGACCGCTTTCGATGGGCAGCTTGTCGTCGCGCGACCACTCGTTCCAGGAGCCGAAGTACATGCGCACATCGGCAAAGCCGGCCTGCTTGAGCGCGAGGAAGGTGTTGGACGCGCGTGCGCCCTTGAAGCAGTACAGGTAGACCGTGTCGCTGGGCGCGATGCCGGCGGTGGCGCATTCGGCGCGCACTTCGTCGGGCGACTTGAACACCGGGCCCTGGGGCGAGGGCTTCATGAAGCGGTACCACTCCACCCACTTGGCGCCTGGCAGGCGGCCCTTGCGCGGCGCGAAATCCTTGCCGTAGGGGCTGGAGCTTTCGCCGATCCACTCGTCCACGTCGCGCACGTCCAGCAGCACGGTGTCCGTGCCCAAGGCCTCGGCCACATCGTCCTTGGTCAGCATCACGTCGGCCGTGGCCAGGGTGGTCGGGAAGATCGCGGGCGTGGGCACCACGGCTTCGGTGGAAACGGGCAGCTCGGCGGCCTTCCAGGCCGAGTAGCCGCCGTTCAGTACCTTGACCTTGGGGTAGCCTAGCCAGGTCAGCAGGTAGTAGCCGCGGCAGGACTGGCCGTAGCCGCTGTTCAGCGCGTCTTCATAGAACACGGCCGTCTCGGCGCCCGACAGGCCGATGGCCCCCAGGTGCGCGGCAAAGGTGTCCTTGAGTTCCTGCAGACCCTCGGGGCTGGAGGTGGCCAGGAAGGTGAAGGTCTCGCGCAGGTTCACCGCGCCCGGGATGTGGCCCAGGGCGTAGGTGTCGGCGTCGCGGGTGTCGATCAGCACGACGGGCTCTGCGGCCTGCAGGGCCTGCAGCTGGGTGGGCGAGATCAGGACGGCGTCGGAATCGGTGCTCATGGAAAACCTTTCGGTGCGGTGGTGGGCAGGATGGCCTGCGTCCCTTACCGCAACAGGTGTGCCAAAGGCGCCGGATTGCGTTCTGATCTCTGGATGTCGTTGCCTGGTAATTGTTGGGTGCTATCGTATAGAGAGCAAATTTGGCCGTCTGGCATGTGCCGGCGCCAAATGCTTGCGGTGCGCTGTGGACACAGTGTCGACAAATTGTCGACAGGGCTGCGGTTCAGCGCAGCCCTGCCTTGCGCAGCCGGTAGCTGAACTGGCGCAGGGTCAGCCCCAGGCTCTGGGCGGCGCGCGACTGGTTGCCATGGTGGTTTGCCAGCGCGGCTTGCAGGGCCTGTGCGCTGTGAGAGTGGGCAGGGGTGTAGTCACGCACCAACGGGGGCTCTGCCGGGGCTGGTGGTGCCACGGTGGCGGGCGTCGCCGCGCCGGGCAGGAAGCGGTCCAGCTGTGCGCCCGTCACCAGCGTGTCTTCGGCCAGCAGCACCAGCCGCTCGATCACATTGCCCAGCTCGCGGATGTTGCCGGGCCAGGGCTGCACCTCCAGCCGCGCCAGGGCATCGGGGGCCAGGTTCACGTTGCGCTGGTGGGCCTGGTTGGCCCGGCTCACGAAGTGCAGTGCGAGTGCGCGCACGTCCTCGCGCCGCTCGGCCAGCGAGGGCAGGCGGATCGGGATCACGTTGAGCCGGTAGTACAGATCCTGGCGGAAGTTGCCGGCCTCCACCTCGTGCGCCAGGTCGCGGTTGGTGGCCGCCACCAGGCGCACGTTGACCTTGACCTCGCGCTGGCCGCCCAGGCGTACCAGCGTGCCCTCCTGCAAGGTGCGCAGCAGCTTGGACTGCAGGGCCAGCGGCAGCTCGCCGATCTCGTCGAGGAAGATGGTGCCGCTGTCGGCCTGCTCGAACCAGCCCGCACGCGCGGTGCTGGCCCCCGTGAACGCGCCGCGCTCGTAGCCGAACAGTTCCGACTCGAACAGTGCGTCGGGGATGGCCGAGCAGTTGACCTTGATGAAGGGCCGGTCGCGCCGGCCGCTGGCCAGGTGCACGGCGCGGGCGAACAGCTCCTTGCCCGTGCCCGACTCGCCCAGCAGCAGCACGGTGGCCTGGGTCTGCGAGACGCGTTCGAGCTCGCCCAGCGCCTGCAGCAGCGGTGGCGAGTTGCCGATCAGGCCGTAGCGCGCGCTCTTGGTGTTGAGTGCGTTGGCCAGCACGGCGTTGCGTGCCTCCAGCTGGCGCGTCTGCTCGGCCACCAGGGCTTCGAGCTGCAGCAGCTGGCCCACCAGCGTGGCCAGCACGCGCAGCACGGCCAGGTCGTCGTTCAGGTGGCGCTGGCGGCTGCGAATGCGGTGGCAGGCCAGCACGCCGATGGGGGCGTGGTGGAGCTCGATGGGCAGGGCGATGAAGGCCACGGTCTCGGGCGGCAGATGGCTGCGTTCCACGGCGCGCGCCAGGAACAGGGGCTCGGCGTCGATGTCCTGCACGATGGCCGGCTGGCCCGTGGCCAGCACGCGCCCCGTGATGCCCTCGCCCCAGGCATAGCGCCCGCGTTGCACCTCGGCCTGGGTCAGTCCGTAGGCGTGCTGGATGGAGGCCGTGCGCGGCGCGCCGGCCGCGGTGTCGTCCACCAGCACGATGCGCCCGCGGTTCAGGCCGAGCAACTCGCTCATGAGATGCAGCATTTCGCGCAGCACCAGCCCGGGCGCCAGGCTGCGGCCGATCAGGCGCATCACCTCGCGCATCAGCAGCAGCTCCTGGGCATGCCAGTCAGGCTGCGCGCGCGGGTGGCCGGGAGCGGGTGGGGCGGTCATGCCCTGGCATTGCAAGTTCTGCGCCACAGAGCGGGGCCGGGTGCATTACAGTCGGCACCCACGGGCCGCCTGGCGGCCCTCCCCATTCACCTTCTGTCGAAAGCACCGCCATGACCACCTTCGGAACCCCTCTGTCCCCCCATGCCACCAAAGTCATGCTCCTGGGCTCGGGCGAGCTGGGCAAGGAGGTGCTGATCGCGCTGCAGCGCCTGGGCGTGGAAACCATTGCGGTGGACCGCTACGAGAACGCCCCGGGCCAGCAGGTGGCCCACCACCGCCGCACCATCACCATGAGCGATCCGGCCCAGCTCAAGGCCCTGATCGAGGCCGAACGCCCACACCTGGTGGTGCCCGAGATCGAGGCCATCGCCACGCCCATGCTCGAAGAGCTGGAGGCTGCCGGCACCGTGCGCGTGATCCCCACGGCCCGCGCCGCGCGCCTGACCATGGACCGCGAAGGCATCCGCGTGCTGGCCGCCGAAACCCTGGGCCTGCCCACCAGCCCCTACCAATTCTGCAATTCCCTGGAGGAGTTGCAGGCCGCCATCGACGCCGGCATCGGCTACCCCTGCATCGTCAAGCCGGTGATGAGCAGCTCGGGCAAGGGCCAGAGCAAGATTGACGGCCCCGATGACGTGAAGAAGGCCTGGGACTACGCCATGGCCGGCGGCCGCGTGAGCCACGGCCGTGTGATCGTCGAGGGCTTCATCGACTTCGACTACGAGATCACCCAGCTCACGGTGCGTGCCGTGGGCGCCGATGGGCAGATCGAGACCCACTTCTGCGACCCCATCGGCCATGTGCAGGTCAGCGGCGACTACGTGGAAAGCTGGCAGCCCCACCCCATGCACCCTACCGCGCTGGAGAAATCACGCCAGATCGCCAAAGCCGTGACCGACAACCTGGGCGGCCAGGGCCTGTTCGGCGTGGAGCTGTTCGTCAAGGGCCAGGACGTCTGGTTCAGCGAAGTGAGCCCGCGCCCGCACGACACCGGCCTGGTGACCCTGTGCACCCAGAACCAGAGCGAATTCGAGCTGCACGCCCGCGCCATCCTGGGCCTGCCCGTGGACACCAGCCTGCGCAACCCCGGCGCCAGTGCCGTGATCTACGGCGGCGTGGAGGCCGTGGGCATCGTCTTCGACGGCGTGGACGAGGCCCTGCGCGTGCCGAACACCGACCTGCGCCTGTTCGGCAAGCCCGAGAGCTTCACCAAGCGCCGCATGGGCGTGGCCCTGGCGCGCGCGCAAGACGTGGACACCGCGCGCGACAGCGCCAAGCTGGCCGCGAGCAAGGTGAAACCGCGCAAGGCCTGACAGGCCTCAGCCGTCCTCTCGGATCTGCCGCCCGGTGAGCTTGAGGAACAGGTCCTCCAGGTTCGCCGGCCGGTGCAGGGTGCGCAGGTGGGGATGTGCGCCCAGCGCCTGCAGCAGGGGCTGGGCGTTCTGGGTGTAGAAGAACACCGTCTCGCCGCTGATCTCCACGCGCGCGGCCAGGGCGCGCAGCGCGGTGTCCTCGGCCAGGGCCACGGCACCCAGGCCGAAGACCTCGACCACATCGGGCTCCAGGTGCTGGGCGATGAGCTCGCGCGGGCGGCCCTCGGCGATCTTCCTGCCATGGTCCAGCACCAGCAGGCGCGAGCACAGGCGTTCGGCCTCGTCCATGAAGTGCGTGGTCAGCAGGATGGACTTGCCCTGCTGCAGCAGCAATTGCAGCCGCTCCCACATCAGGTGGCGGGCCTGCGGGTCCAGGCCCGTGGTGGGCTCGTCCAGCAGCAAGAGGCGCGGGTCGTTGACCAGGGCGCGTGCCAGGCTCAGGCGGCGTTTCATGCCGCCCGACAGCTCGCCGGGCTTGGCATTGGCCTTGTGCGTGAGCGCCGCGAATTCGAGCAGTTTGGGCACACGCTCGTTCATGGCCGCGCCCTTGATGCCGAAGTAGCGGCCGAACACGCGCAGGTTCTCGGCGCAGGTGAAGTCCGGGTCCAGGGTGTCGAACTGCGTCACCACACCGATCTGCGCCTTGATGGCCAGGGCATCGTGCGGCATGTGCAGCGGCCCCGCTCCCCCGGCCGGGTGGAAGCGCACGCTGCCGCTGTCGGGGTTGGTCAGGCCCAGGCACATGCGGATGGTGGTGGTCTTGCCCGCCCCATTGGGGCCGATCACGCCCAGGCATTCCCCGGGGGCGATGGCGAACGAGACATCGTTGACCACCGTGGCTTCGCCATAGCTTTTGCGCAGTTCGCGCACGTCGAATAAATCCGTCATGCACCGATTGTGTGCGATACCGGAATCCGGGGTGCGCTCACGCCTCGACCATGCATCCTCTTCCCTGGGCCTTGGCCAGGTAAAGCGCAGCGTCGGCCCGTGCCATCAGGTCGGGCAGGCGGGTTTCCGCCGGCAGCAGCACGGCCATGCCGGCGCTGTAGTCCAGCCCAAAGCCCAGTTCCGCCATGCTGAGGGTCTGCAGGCGGTTGCGCAGGCGCTGGTCGAAGGCGATGCCCGCGGGCGCGCTGTTGTGCAGCAGCAGCACGCCGAATTCCTCGCCGCCCAGGCGTCCGACCAGATCGCCGGTACGGCAGGTTTCCTCCAGCAGGCGGGCAAACAGCTTCAGCGCGCGGTCCCCGGTCTCGTGGCCATGCGTGTCGTTGATCTGCTTGAAGTAGTCCAGGTCCAGCACCAGCGCCGTCAGAGGCAGGTGGTGGCGCCAGGCGTGCGAGAGCATGTTCTCGGCCTGCTTGTTGAAGCCGCGCCGGTTGAGCACACCCGTGAGCCCGTCGGTCATGGCCAGGGCGCGCAGCTTCTGCTCGGCTTCGGCGCGCCAGGCCACCAGCACGGCCACGGTGCCCAGCACCAGGCTGACGTTGGTGGCCACAGCGGCGGCCAGGTTGATGGGGTGGGGTGTGCGAAAGCTGGGGTACTGGTCGGTGAAGGCCCCCAGCAGGCCGCGGGCCAGCGTGAAAGCGGCCGAGGTGACCAGGCAGGCCATCAGCAGGCGGCGCCAGCGCGGGTCGGCATAGTGCGCCGGGTAGAGCGTGGCGCGGGCCACGATGAGCAGGATGGCGGACATCAGCAGGTTGGCCCAGCCCACGCGCCACGCGTAGTGGTCGAACGCCAGGGTGTAGCCCAGTGGGGTGATCACCACCAGCACCAGCAGCAAGGACTGCAAGGGGCGCTCGCCCAGCCACTCGCGCAGTGCGCGGTAGAGCATCCACTGCGCCAGCGCATTGCAGGCCACCGAGACGGTGGACAGGGCCTGGTCCCACCACGTCCCGGCCGCGATGATGGCGGCCCAGGCCACGGCCTGCAGCAGCATGCTGGCCTGCACATGGCGGGCTGCGGTGCTCACACCGGGTCCCATGATCAGCGGCAGGGAGGCCGAGATCATGAACAGGTTGGCGGCCATCACCGCCATCAGTGTCAGAAAATCCAGTGGCATGGAGGGAGATGCCGCCTGCATCAGGCGGCGGGTCTACTGGAAAGCCACCTCGGCAAAGCTGCGCAGCTTGCGGCTGTGCAGGCGGTGGATGCCCCCTTCGCGCAGGATCTCGATGGTGCGCATGCCGATGCGCAGATGCTGGTCCACGCGCTCGCGGTAGAAGTGGTTGGCCATGCCGGGCAGCTTGATCTCGCCGTGCAGGGGCTTGTCGCTCACGCACAGCAGGGTGCCGTAGGGCACGCGGAAGCGGAAACCGTTGGCTGCGATGGTGGCGCTCTCCATGTCCAGCGCCACGGCGCGGCTCTGGCTGAAGCGGCGCTGGGGCATGTTGTCGGGCAGCAGCTCCCAGTTGCGGTTGTCGGTGCTGGCCACGGTGCCCGTGCGCATGATGCGCTTCAAGTCCGCCTCGGCGATCTGGGTCACGTCGGCCACGGCCTGCTCCAGCGCCACCTGGATCTCGGCCAGCGCCGGGATAGGCACCCACAGCGGTAGTTCCTCGTCGAGCACATGGTCCTCGCGCACATAGGCGTGGGCCAGCACATAGTCGCCCAGTTGCTGGCTGTTGCGCAGGCCGGCGCAGTGGCCCAGCATCATCCAGGCGTGCGGGCGCAGCACGGCGATGTGGTCGGTGATGGTCTTGGCGTTGGCTGGGCCCACGCCGATGTTCACCATGGTGATGCCGCTGCGGTCCTCGCGCACCAGGTGGTAGGCGGGCATCTGCGGCAGGCGCGGCGGGGCCACGCCCAGGGCATCGGCCTCTGCCGCGGGCAGCCCGACGCGGCGCGTGACCACATTGCCCGGCTCGATGAAGGCCACGTACTCGCTGTCGGGCTTGGCCATCTCGGCATGGCCCAGGCGCACGAATTCGTCGATGTAGAACTGGTAGTTGGTGAACAGCACGAAGTTCTGGAACCACTCCGGCGCCGTGCCCGTGTAGTGGCGCAGGCGGTGCAGCGAGTAGTCCACACGCGGCGCGGTGAACAGCGACAGGGGCTGCGCTTCGCCCTGGCGCGGCGCCCAGGTGCCGTTGGCGATGCCGTCGTCCATGGCGGCCAGGTCGGGCAGGTCGAACACGTCGCGCATCAGCATGCGCCGCTCCTGCGTCAGCGTGCCCTCGATGTGGTCGTGCTCGGCAAACGAGAAGTGGATGGGGATGGGCTGCGCGCTGGTGCCCACTTCCAGTTCCACATTGTGGCTTTTGCGCAGCAGGCGGAACTGCTCGGCATAGTAGTCGCTGAACAGGTCGGGCCGGGTCAGTGTGGTTTCGTAGCGGCCGGGGCCTTCCACGAAGCCATAGGCCAGCTTGGTGTCGGCCCGCGCCACGGTGGTCGTGTGGATGCGCACAAAGGGGTAGAAGGCGCGCACATGCCCTCCCGGCGTCTCGCCGGCCACAAAGCGGTGCATGGCATCGCGCAGATGGCCGATCTGTTGCTGGTAGATGCGCTGCACCTGGGCCAGGGCCTCGGCGGGATCGGTGTGGCGGGTGGGGGCGATGAAGTCGGGAATCAGGGGCATGGACCCTATTGTCCACAAGCGGCGGGGCAGCGGGCTGACAGCCGCGGGTTGCGCACCAGAAATTCACGTGAAACCCCCGCAGCCCGGCGCCTGGCGCGGGCCTGCTGGAGGTCAGGCGGCTGTCCGGGCGGAGGGGCCCAGCAGCCATTGGCGGATGGCGGGGGCGTCCATGGGCTCCGAGACCAGGTGCCCCTGGACCAGGTCGCAGTCCAGGCGGCGCAGCAAGGCCATCTGCTCGGCCGTTTCCACCCCCTCGGCCACGGTCTTGAGCTGCAGGCTGCGGCCCATCTGCACGATGGCCGTGACGATGGCCACGTCGTCGGCGCTGCCAGGGGTGTCCATCACGAAGGAGCGATCGATCTTGAGCTTGTCGATGGGGTAGCGCTTGAGGTAGGCCAGCGAGGAGTAGCCCGTGCCGAAATCGTCGATGGAGATGCCCACGCCCAGGTCCTTGAGGGCCTGCAGCGTGTCGAGCACCTGGCCGGTCTGGTGCATCAGCACCGACTCGGTCAGCTCGATCTCCAGGTACTGCGGCGCCAGACCCGTGGCCTGGAGGGCCGCGGCGATCTCGCCGGCCACGTCGCGCTGGCGGAACTCCAGTGCCGACAGGTTGACCGCCACGGGCACCAGGGCCAGCCCTTCGTCCTGCCAGGCCTTGAGCTGGCGGCAGGCCTCGTGCAGCACCCAGCGGCCGATCGGCGTGATCAGCCCGCGCGACTCGGCAAAGGCGATGAACTCGATCGGACCCACCAGGCCGCGCACCGGGTGGCGCCAGCGCACCAGGGCCTCGAAGCCCCGCAGCGTGCCGTCCTTCAGGCAGATCTGTGGCTGGTAGTGCAGCACGAAGGCGTTGTCTGCGATGGCCTCGCGCAGCAGGCGCTCCTGCTGCAGCACCTCCATGGCGCGCACGTCCATGCCGGGCTGGTAGAACTGCCGGTTGCCGCGGCCACTGTCCTTGGCCTGCTGCATGGCCGCGTCGGCGCAGCGCAGCAGCGCATCGCCCGTGGCCCCGTCGTCGGGGAACAGGCTGATGCCGATGGACGGCGACATGGTCAGCGGCAGGTGCCCGACCGTGAAGACGGTGCGCATGGCCTGCAGCACGGCATCGGCGACGCGAGCGGCATCCTCGGGCGCCTGGATGGGGGTGAGCACCAGCACGAACTCGTCGCTGCCCAGGCGGGCCACGACGTCGGCATCCCTCACGCAGTGGCGCAGCCGGTCGGCCACCTCGCGCAGCAACTGGTCGCCGGCATGGTGGCCGAGCGAGTCGTTCACGGTCTTGAAATGGTCCAGGTTCACGAACAGCACCGCCACCCGGTCCTGGCGGTGGCGCACCAGGGCCTTGGCCAGCTGCTCCATCAGGTGGCGGCGGTTGGGCAGTTGCGTGAGGGAGTCGTGCAGTGCGTTGAAGGCCTCGCGCTCCTGGGCCTGCTTGCGCGCGGTGATGTCGCGCACCACCACGATGCGGTAGTCCGCATGGTGGAAGGGCATGGTCTTGCCGACCACCTCCACCGGAATGGCGTGGCCATCCTTGTGGCGGATGGTGACTTCGTAGGGGTCTTCGCGGCCGCTGCGCGTGTAGTCAAGCGCCACCGCGCGCCATTCGGGGCTGATGAAGTTGAAGATGGACAGGCCCACCACCTCGTGCAGTGCATAGCCCGTGAGCCGGTAGAGCGCTTCGTTGCCGTCCGAGATCAGGCCGTCGCGGTGGAACACGATGGCCTCGTCGGTCGCCTCGGTGAACTTGCGCATGCGCTCTTCGCTCTCGCGCACCGAGCGTTCGGCGCGCCAGCGCTCGGTGATGTCGGTGATCAGCACGAAAGAGCCCAGTTGCCGGTCCTTCTGTGCAGCGTCGAAGTGCGGAATGAGATTGACTTCGATCATGCGCAGCTCGCCATTGGGCAGGGTCTGCTCGCGCGCATACTTGACGTGCTCGCCCCGGCTGGAGCGCTCCACATGGGGCTGTATGGCCTGCCAGGCCTTGTCGCCAATGGCCTCCTGCACCGTGAGGCCGAGGATGGATTCGGTGGAATGGCCGTTGTAGGCCGCATACCCCTGGTTGGCGAACAGGCAGCGCAGGCCGGGCAGGTCGAAATAGGCCATCAGCGCAGGCACGGAGTCCGCGATCAGGCGCAGCAGCAGGTCGCTGGAGCGGCCCTGCCCGGCGGTGCTGGCTGCGTTGATCGTTTCTGGCATGTACCACCCGGTTCCTGCACTGCATTCGTTATAGCCGATCCACCTGACAACGGCGTAAGGTAGTTGCCCCTATGCCGCCGGATCAGGGCCTGTTCACACCCATTTCGGGGTCGCGAAAGCCCTTGCCGGCGTGCCAATCTAGGCGCGCAACGCCGCGTGTGCCCTTGCACACGCAAGGAGCGCAACGACGAGTGGCGCGCCGGCAAGGGCTTTCCCTTCGGGTTGCCCTGCCTGGGGGCCGTCTGCGGCGTTGCCCGCGCTTGCAAGGTTCCTACCTTGCTGCGCACGGGCGCCTTGCAGCCAGCCCCCAGGCCGGGCAACGCGATCCCCGAAATGGGTGTGAACAGGCCCTGGTAGGCCCTTTTGTGGCCTGCCCCGGATAATTGGGGCCATGACCTCCAAAGAAAACCAAGCCACCGCTGATTTCAGCGCGCTGGCCCTCGGCCCTGCCACGCTGGCCAACCTGCAGCAACTGGGCTACACGCAGATGACCCCCATCCAGGCGGCCAGCCTGCCACCCGCCCTGCTGGGCAAGGACCTGATCGCCCAGGCCAGCACCGGCAGCGGCAAGACGGCCGCCTTCGCCCTGGCCCTGCTGGCCAACCTCAACCCGCGCCGCTTCGCCGTGCAGGCGCTGGTGCTGTGCCCCACGCGCGAGCTGGCCGACCAGGTGACCACCGAGATCCGCCGCCTGGCGCGGGCCGAAGAGAACATCAAGGTGGTGACCCTGTGCGGTGGCGTGCCGCTGCGCGGCCAGGCCGTGAGCCTGGAACACGGCGCCCACATCGTGGTGGGCACGCCCGGGCGCGTCATGGACCACTTGGAGCGCCAGAACCTGTCGGTGGAGGCGCTCAACACCCTGGTGCTCGACGAGGCCGACCGCATGCTGGACATGGGCTTCTTCGACGACATCGCCACCGTGGCGCGCCAGTGCCCCCAGGAACGCCAGACCCTGCTGTTCTCGGCCACCTACCCCGAGGGCATTGCCAAGCTCAGCCAGCAGTTCATGAAGGCGCCCGTACAGATCACCGTGCAGGCCCAGCATGCCGAGGGCAAGATCGCGCAGCGCTGGTACGAGGTGAAGAACTCCGAACGCCTGCACGTGGTCTCGCAGATCCTGAACCACTTCCGCCCCGAGTCCTCGCTGGCGTTCTGCAACACCAAGCAGCAGTGCCGCGACCTCGTGGCCGTGCTGCAGGCCCAGGGCTTCAGCGCCCTGGCGCTCTACGGCGAACTCGAGCAGCGCGAGCGTGACCAGGTGCTGGTGCAGTTTGCCAACCGCAGCTGCTCGGTGCTGGTGGCGACCGACGTGGCCGCGCGCGGCCTCGATATTGCCAACCTGGCGGCCGTGGTCAATGTGGACGTGACGCCCGACCCCGAGGTGCACATCCACCGCATCGGCCGCACCGGCCGCGGCGATGCCGAGGGCCTGGCGCTCAACCTCGCGAGCATGGACGAGATGGGCAGCGTGGGCAAGATCGAGCAGTTGCAGGGCCGCGAATCGCGCTGGTACCCGTTGGCCGAGCTCGTGCCCACGGGCAGCGGGCCGCTGGTGCCGCCCATGGCCACCATCCAGATCGTGGGCGGGCGCAAGGAAAAGATCCGCGCCGGCGACGTGCTGGGCGCACTCACGGGTGAGATGGGCTACACGCGCGAGCAGATCGGCAAGATCAACGTCAACGAGTTCTCCACCTATGTGGCGGTGGACCGTTCCATTGCCCGCCAGGCGGCCGACCGCCTGAACAGCGGCCGCGTCAAGGGCAAGGCCGTCAAAGCGCGCCTCGTCATGGACTGAGCATCTGCACCATGGCATCGTAGCCCCGCTGGCGTGCCAGCTGCAGGGGCGTATTGCCCTGCCGGTCGGTCAGCGCCTTGCTGGCGCCGGCCTGGACCAGGGCCTTGAGCGTGGCCTGGTGGCGCGGCCCGCCATTGCCCAGCACGATGGACTCGATCAGCGCCGTCCAGTGCAGGTTGTTCACATGGTCCAGCGGCGCGCCGGCGGCGATCAGCTGGCGCACCACGCCATCGTGGCCCAGGTGGGCAGCGGCGATCAGGGCCGTGCCGTCGTAGCGGCTGGTGACCTGTTTCGCGCTGGCGCCCAGCGAGAGCAGCAGGGCCAGGGTCTCTTCGTCGTCGGCCACAGCGGCGATGGTCACGGCGTCGTAGCGGTCGTTCTCCAGCAGGTCCAGCCCGGCGCCGGCCTTGGCCAGCACGCGGATGGCCTCGCGCTGGCGCGCGAAGGTGGCCACATGCAGGGGCGTGCGGCCCTGGGCGTCGCGGGCATTGAGCTGGGCGGCACCGGCGCTGGCCAGCAGGCGCTGCAGCGCCGCGCTGTCACCCTGGGCCGCCGCGGCATGCACGCCCTGGTAGGCGGCGATGTCGGCCGCGCTGGGCGGCACCTGGGCCTGGGCCGGCTGCAGCGCAGCGCAGGCCAGGGTCGCGGCGATGGCGCACAGCGCACGCGCCGTGCTGGCGAAAGAGGGGGCGGTGCGGTGGGCCATGGCGTGCTCTGGTTCGGTTCGCGAGGGCTTACTTGAGCTGGTCCTGCACCTTGGCGATGCCCGCCACGGCGCATTGCTCGTCCAGGTGGCCGCCGGGCGCACCGCCCACGCCCACGGCGCCGATCACTTCGTTGCCCACCTTCACGGGCACGCCGCCGCCCAGCAGCAGGTAACCGGGGATGTTGACCAGGTTGGCGGCGGCGGGGTTCTTCTGTGCGCCTTCCATCATGGCCAGCGTGGTGTTCTTGGCCGATGCCGAGGTGTAGGCCTTCAGGCGGCTGGCTTCCAGCGTGTGCGGGCCGGCGTTGTCGGCGCGGTAGACGGCGCGCACGGTGCCGGCGCGGTCCACCACGGTGGCGGTCACGGCATAGCCGTTGGCGGTGCAGGTGGCCACGGTCTGGGCGGCGATCTGCGTGGCCAGGTCCAGCGAGATGTTCTTCTCGGTGCGCACGCCTTCTGCGCTGGCGGCGGTGGCAGCGAATGCGATGGCGATGGCGGCGGCGGTCTTGGCGTAGCGTTGCATGGTGTGTTCTCCGGTGGTTTGGAAGGCCGGCCTGGCAGGGTGTCGGGCCGTGGGAGAACTGTAAAAAATGCAGGCCGCCGGCACCATTCGTGCGGCTACGCGCGGGCCTCCGTAGAACTACGGAGCGCCGTCCACCAGCGCCGCGTAGCGCCGTATCAGCTGGGCCAGCGATTCGGCCCCGAGCTTGGCGAACAGGTTGGCGCGGTGGGTTTCGACCGTGCGCGGCGAGAGTTCGAGCGCGCGGCCGATCTCCTTGTTGGTCAGCCCCTCGATGATCAGGCCCAGCACCTCGCGTTCGCGCGCCGAGAGCTGGGCATGGCGCTCGCGCGCCTGCTGGTCGGCCTGGTGGCGCTCGCGCGAGCGCACATGCTGGCGCACGGCGTTCTGCAGGGTCTCCAGCAGCACCTCGTCGTCCACCGGCTTTTCCAGGAACTCGGCCGCCCCGGCCTTGAAGGCGCGCCGGCACATGTCCACCGTGCCATGGCCGGTGAGCATCACCACGGGCTGGTCCACCCCTTGGGCCAGCAACTGCTCCAGCAGGGCCAGGCCGCTGGTGCCCGGCATGCGCACGTCCAGCACGATGGCGCCGATGCTGGCGCGGTCGAAGCCGGCGGCAAAGGCCAGCGGGTCGGCCCAGGCCTGCACGCGCAGGCCCACGGTGCTGATGAGCAGGGAGAGGCTGTCGCGCACGGCGGCATCGTCGTCCACCAGGTGGATCAGAGGGGACAGGGGCGTGGCGTGGTCGGTCATGGATGCGCGGAGGTGTGGAGGGACGTGGCCGGGTGGGCCACCGCGGGCGCCTGCGCCGTCACCGGCAGCTCCAGCACGAAGGCCGCGCCGCGCCCGCCGGCCGGTGCCAGCCAGAGCTGCGCGCCCATGGCCTGCGCCAGGCTTTCGCACAGCGTGAGCCCCAGGCCCAGGCCGCCTTCGCGCGTGGTGTAGAAAGGTTCGAACAGGCGCTCGCGCGCCTCGGCCGGGATGCCCGGGCCATGGTCGCGCACGGTCAGCGCCACCTGGCCCGTGTCCTGCAGCGCCATGTGCAGTTCGAGCCGGCGCTCACTGGCCGGCACCTGTTCCATGGCCTGCAAGGCGTTCATCACCAGGTTGTGCACGATCTGCTGCAGCGCCACGGGCTCGGCCAGCACCGCGGGCAGCTCGGGTTCGGCGGCCAGCTCCAGGGCCACGCCGCGCTGCCGCAGTTCGGGCTCCACCAGGTGCAGCACGTCCTGCACGGCGGCCGGCAGTGCCAGCGGCTGGGCCTGGCCGGCCAGGTCGGGCCGCTCCACCAGGCGGCGCAGCCGGCCCACCACCGCCGACGCGCGGCGCGCCTGCTCCACGGCACGGCCCATGGCTTCGAAGGCCGTGTCCAGGTCGGGCGGTGACTCGCCCAGCAGGCGCTTGGCAGCCTGGGTGCTGGCCAGCAGGGCCGTGAGGGGCTGGTTGAGCTCATGCGCCATGCCGGCGGCCAACTCGCCCAGGGTGTTGAGCCGGGCCACCTGGCCCAGGCGCAGCAGTTCTTCGGCCCGCTGGCGTGCCACGCGCTGGCGCCACCAGGCCAGGGCCCCGGCCCATAGCGCCGCAGTGAGTGCACACCAGCCCAGCATGGCCCACCAGGGCAGCTCGGCCGGGGTCACGGTGCGTTCGGCCACCACGTCCAGGGGCTGGCTGGGCGATGCCAGCAGCTTGTGCACGCCGAAATGCCAGCCCATGCGGTCGAGGTGGCGGCCTGGCTGCACGATGAAGGCCTGGCCGGACTGTTCGAGCGCCACGCGCACCGGGCTGGTCACCCGGTTCATCGGCCATTCCTCCTGCGGCACGGTGGCGGCCAGATCGATCTGCAGCGCGTAGCTGGCGGGGCTGCCCGCCAGCACCAGGTGGTAGCGGCCGGCGGCCAGATCGGCCAGGGCCATCTCGGCGCGCCCGGTGCGGCGCGATGTGGCTTCAGCGGCATCGAGCGCCGCCTTCTGTGCAGCCGGCCAGGCACCGCCGGCGGGGCGCTGCAGCACGGCCAGGATCTGCGGGTAGACCGACGGCAGGCGCGGCAGGGTCGAGGCCGCTGCCGTGTCGGCCATGGCGCCCGGGACCGGGGGCTGGAGCAGGGCCAGCGTGGCCATCACGGCGTCGTGCTGCACCACGCGCTGGCTCAGCAACCGGTGCACGATGCGCGCGTCGGTATCGAAGGCCGCGCGCAGCTGTTCCACGCGCGCATGGGCGAGCCAGCCGGCGCCGGCTCCGGCCACGAGGGCCCACAACAGCAATCCTGCGAGGCGATGGCGCCATGCCTTGGTCATGGTGCGGATTCTGGCACGCAGGCGGTCTGGTGTAATCCATTCCGCCATGCCCACCACCAAAGCGCCGCACCATCCCTGGCTCACGCCCCGCAATCTGCTGTGGGCGTCGGTGGCCGTGGCGCTGGTCACCATCGCGCTCAAGACACTGGCCTGGTACGTGACCGGCTCGGTCGGCCTGCTGTCGGACGCCATGGAGTCCTTCGTCAACCTGGCCAGCGCCGTGTTTGCGCTGGCCATGGTGACCATCGCCCAGTGGCCGGCCGACGAGAACCACCCCTATGGCCACCACAAGGCCGAGTACTTCTCCTCGGGCTTCGAGGGCATTCTCATCGTCGGGGTGTCGCTGGGCATTCTCTGGGCGGCCGGGCACCGGCTCTTCGCTCCACAGCCGCTGGAGCAGGTGGGCTGGGGGCTGGCGCTGTCGGTGGCCAGTTCGGTCCTCAACGGCGTGCTGGCCTGGCTCATGCTGCGCTCATCGCGCGTGCACCAGTCGATTGCGCTGGAGGCCGATGCGCGCCACCTCTTCACCGATGTCTGGACCTCGGCCGGCGTGCTGGTGGGCATCACGGCTGCGGCACTCACGGGCTGGCTGTGGCTCGACGCGGCAGCCGCGATCGCCGTCGGGCTCAATATCCTCAGAGAGGGCGTGTCCCTGGTCTGGCGGTCCTCCCAGGGCCTGATGGACGAGGCCGCCGAGCCCGAGGTCCAGGCCGCCATCGAGGCCACGCTGCAGCGCTTCGCGCAGGCCCAGGTGCCCGGGGCGGTGCGCTTCGACCATGTGTCCACGCGGCGCGCGGGCCAGCGCCAGTTCGCCAGCCTGCACCTGCATGTGCCCGCCGGCTGGACCCTGGGCCAGGCCGCCCGCTTGCGTGGCCAGGTGGAGCGGGCCCTGGTGGCGGCCGTGCCCGGCCTGCGCGCCACCATCGAGCTGCTGCCCAATGACGTGGAGGCGCTTTTCCATGAACCCGAAACCGAGGATGTGACGACGTGATCAGTGTGATTCAGCGCGTGCGCGAGGCGCGCGTGGATGTAGAGGGCCAGACCGTGGGCGCCATCGGCCATGGCCTGTTGGTGCTGGTGTGTGCCGAGCGCGGCGACACCGAGGCCGAGGCCGACAAGCTGCTGGCCAAGCTGCTCAAGCTGCGCATCTTTGGCGACGATGCCGGCAAGATGAACCGCAGCCTGCAGGACGTGGCCGGCGGCCTGCTGCTGGTGAGCCAGTTCACGCTGGCCGCCGACACCACCGGCGGCAACCGCCCGAGCTTCACCCAGGCCGCCGCGCCCGACGAGGGGCGGCGCCTGTTCGACTATGTGGTGGAGCAGGCGCGCGCCCTGCACCCGGTGGTGGCCACCGGCCGCTTCGCGACCGAGATGCAGGTGCACCTCATCAACGACGGGCCGATCACCATACCGCTGCGCATTGCGCCAGCGGCTGCCTAGGCGGGGTCAGGCGCCGACCAGTTTCTGGAACGAGCCGAGCACGGCCGGGCCGTTGAAGGGCTTGACGATCCAGCCGCGGATGCCGGCGGCCTTGCCGCGCTCCTTCATGGCAGGCGAGTTCTCGGTGGTCAGCATCACGATGTTGACGCCGGTGTTCCTGAGCTCGCCACGCACCTTCTCGGCCATGGTCAGGCCGTCCATGTGGGGCATGTTCACGTCGCAGACCACGAGCTTGATGCGCGGGTCCTGCTGCAGTTTGGCGAGGCCATCGCGGCCGTCCACCGCGAACGCGATGTCGAAGCCGTTCTGGCCCAGGAAGTTGCCGACTTCGTTGCGCACGGTGCTGGAGTCATCGACGACGAGGATATTGGCCATGGTGCTGTCCTTGTAGGAAAGAGAAAAAGCGGGTCAGAAGAATTCCAGCTCGCCCGCGGTCTCCTGCACCTCGGGGGCTGTCCAGTGGAAGTCCATGGGGGTGTAGGCGCGGGCGCACAGGGTCGCGTACAGGGGCGGGCCGGGCAGCAGGTCGACGATCTCGAAGTGCTGCAGGTGGTCCGTACCGATCTGCGCCAGGTGCGGCAGGCTGCGGATGTCCAGGACCTGCGGGGTGGACAGGCCCAGGCAGTCGTAGAACGCACCCAGTTCGCGGTTCAGCGTGCCGCAGCACATGTTGCCGATCTCGCAGACCGCGTCGAGGAACGGCTGGCCGCCCATGCCGGATTCGTCCAGGCCGATCCGGCCCGCAATCCAGGCGCGGGTGCGCGCATCGTGTGCGAAGTGCAGCGCCGTGATGATGCGAAAGGAGTAGGAGGCAATCGACAGCACCGCCATGTGGGTGGCTGCCGATGCCGGCCCGGGGGCGGCCACGGCGCGGATCTGCGCGCCGGGGTGGTGCTGCGCCATGCTCTGGCGCAGGCCCTCGGCCATCATGCCGTCCAGGCTGTCCCTGGCGCGTTGGCTCAGTGTCATGGTGTCGGATTCAGGCGCCCAGGGCGGTCTGGATCTTGCGATTGGTCAGCGCCAGGCCCATGGCCGTGTTGATGACCATCTTGCCGCCCGCCTGCATGTCCTGGAAGGTGGTGGTGGCGATCAGGTCGTTCTTGTAGAGGTTGTCCCGGTAGTGCTTGGACAGGGCTTCGGCGTTCACCGAGAGCGCGCGCATCTCGTTGGCCACCACGGCAAAGCCGCGCCCCGCACCGCCCGCGCGGGCCGCCTCGATCGAGGCATTCAGCGCCACGATCACCATCTGGCGCACGATGCGCGCGAACTCGTCGTTCTTCTCGTGCATGTCCTTGTTGTGGGCCACGAGCTTGCTCATGTCGGCATGCCAGCGCTCGAAGGTCTTGCTGATGCCCTGCAGCTCGGCCAGGGCCTTGGCCAGTGTCTGGCTGTGGCCCATCGCGCCCTGCACCACGGCCTGGGTCTGCTGCCCGGCGCTGTGTGCGATCAGGCGCTGCTCCTGCTGCCACTGCATGAGGGCATCTTCCATGCGGGCCTGGGTCTGCTGCAGCGCACCGTGCAGTTGATCGACCTGGGACTGGAGCCGGGCGTTCTCGCTCTCCAGCGCCCATTGGGCATGCGGGTCCACGACCTCGGCCGCCAGCGCGGCCTGGCGCAGCCGGCGGTGTGACAGCCACCCGACCAGCGCTGCGCCCAGTGCGCCGCCGCACAGCAGCATCAGGATGTCCATCATCGCGCGCTCTCCTCGGCAAACCCCACCGGGGTGCGCTGCGCCACGCCGTACTGCGCGGGCAGGTGGATCACGGTCTGGAAGGGCGCATGCTCCGAACCCTCTCTGGTCGGCCCCAGTTCGAGCGCGATGCGGCCGCCCACGGATTCGACGAAGGCCTTCACCGCGTCCATGCCGACCCCGCGGCCCGAGATGGCGGTCACCGCGTGGGCGGTGGAGAAACCGGGGGCAAAGACCAACTGGGCCGTTTCGGCGGGCGTGGGGTGGCGGCCCTCTGGCACCAGCCCCGAGGCGACAGCCTTGTCGCGGATGCGGGCGAGGTCCAGGCCCCGGCCATCGTCGGACAGCCGCAGCGTGAGCTGCGCGCCGGCCTGGTGCAGGCTGATTCCGATCCGGCCCTGCGGCGGCTTGCCGTTGGCGGCGCGCTCCGCCGCTGCCTCGATGCCGTGGTCCACCGCGTTGCGCAGCAGGTGCATGAAGGTGTTGCGCAAGACGTCGGCGACCTGGGTGCGCAGCACCACGCCACCATCGGCGATGGCGACCTGGGGCGCTTCCTTGCCCAGTTCCTGCGCCAGTCCGGGCAGCGAGGCGAGCACCGGTTCCAGCATGTCCTGCAGCGGGCTGGTGCCCAGCAGTTGCAGGGCGTGCTGTACCTCTTCGAGCAGGGCACGCGGGGCGTTGGCGTCGCCGCTCTGGAGGGCATTGCCAGTGGCGTGCAGCAGCGCGTCGATGCGTTCGCGCGGCACCATCAGGTACTTTTCCACGCTGCCACGGCGCCCCGGGCCCTTGCGGCCGAGCGTGGTGTCGTTGATCTGGGCATAGTGCTCCAGCGATGCGCGCACCGCCTGCAGTTCGGCTTCGAGTGCTGCAACGTCCCAGCCCGAGAGTTCCTGGCGCAAAGTGTCGTAGCGCTGCTCGGCCGTGTGGGCCACGTCTGCCAGCTGCAGCAGTCCGTAGGTGCGGGCATTGCCCTTGAGGGTGTGCATGTTGCGAAACAGCTCCGCCACAGCGGCGCTGCGGGCCGGCGCATCGGTGGCCGCGGCGTTCAGCAGGCGCTGGTTGTGCAGCACGAAGGAGGCCGAGCTGTCTGCGAAGTCCTGGAATTTTTCCTGCTGCACGGCCAGCACCTCGCCGATCATCGCCAGCTCCTGCTTTTGCGCCTGGGCGGCGCGTGCCAGCTCGCGCAGCTCGGTCACGTCGCGCACGCAGAGCATCAGGCGCTCGATGCTTGCGTCGGCCGCGGCGATGGGTGACCAGGTGAGGTCCAGCACCTTGGGCCGCCCGTCCGCGAAACGCGCGCTCACTTCGCCGGGCAGCAGGTGGGCATTGAATTCGAAGTTCATCACGTCTTCGCCGATGCACGCGTCGATGGCCGTGGTGGCCTGCGAGAGCGCATCCGCACCCAGATCGGTGTGGGTGAACAGCAGATCGACCACGCTGCGCCCGGCGATCTCGCGGGTGCCGACGATGCTGGCCAGGTGGTCCGAGTATTCGGGGTGGACCAGGCCGCCGGCCTGCAGCGTGAGGATGCCCTGGGGAATGGTGTGCAGCATGACCTGGATGTCGGCCGTCCGCTGGCGGACCAGCTCGGTGCTTTCCTCGATCTTGGCCACCATGAGGTTGAAGGCCGTGAGCGAGCGCCCGATCTCGTCCATGCGCGCCACCGGCACGCGGTGCGAGAAGTCCTGGCTGGTGGCGATCTCGGTCATCTTGCGCTCCATCTCGCCGATGGGGCGCACGATCTGGCGGTACAGCATGAGCCCGATGCCCGCCATGCCCAAGACCGCCACCAGGGTGATCGCGCTCAGCGTGGTCGTGGTTTCGCGCAGGTTGGTGTTCAGCGAGGCGATGGCCTGGTCCTTGCCGCGGCGCTTTTCCACCTGCACGGCCTCGATCATCTGGCCCTGCTCGCGCAGGTACTGGTCCACGGTCGCGGCCATGGTGGCCTCGGCGGCCTCCTGCTGGCCGGCCAGCTTGAACTGGGCCGTGCTGTCGATGGCCTGGAAGTAGTTCTCCAGGCTCATCTCGGCCTCTTTGATCAGGCCGCGCTGGGCGTCGCTGTCGGCCTGGCGCATCTGCTCGGCCAGGGCCTTCTGCAGGTCCGCCTTGCGCGTGGAGAGGGCTTCGTGCAGGGTCTTGGCGCTGGCTTCGTCGGGCGCCGAGACCATGGCCATGGTGGCGATGTGCACATCCTTGAGCTGGCCCATCAGTTCCACCGACTGGATGGTGCTGGGCACCACGCCTTCGGTGACTGCCTTGACCTGCTGGGCCCCACGGGACGACTGGTACAGCGCAAAGCCGCCGATGGCGCACAGTGCCAGGAAGGTGAGGGTGATGAGCAGGGTGATGCGCAGGCGGACGGTCATGGGCAGGACTGGCGGCTGAACCAATGTAACAATTTGATTCAACTGTCGCCGCCACGCATTGCGGCTTGATGACAGTGCCCCCGGGCAGCCAAGGGGCAAGCCCGCCTGGTTCGGCGCAGAGAGCCGGCGCTCCAGGCCTGCGCGGGCTGCTACGGCAAGGTGAACGCCAGCGCGAAGGGCAGGAACACCAGCGCGCCCAGATTGCCGATGAGCACCATCGACGCCACCTTGTCGGGCTCCTGCCGGTAGCGCTCGGCCAGGATGAAGTTGATCACCGCGGGCGGTAGCGCACCGAAAACCAGCAGCAGACCCTGCTCGCGCGGCGCGAGGCCCATGCCCCAGGCCACGGCCCAGGCGATGGCCATGCCCGCCACCGGGCGCAGCACGGCACCGAAGACGCCAAAGCCGATGGAGTGGATGCGCGAGTCCGCCATGCGCACCCCGAGCGCGAACAGCATCAGTGGGATGGAGATGTCGCCCACCATGCGGATGGCCGTGAGCAGGGGCGGCCACAGCTCCCAGCCCGCCAGGCCCACGACCAGGCCTGCGATGGCCGCCAGGATGGCGGGCGAGGCCCACACCGTGCGCAGCCGTGCCTGGTGGTCCAGCAGCCAGATGCCGAACGAGAACTGCAGCGCGTTGGAGACCACGAACATCGCCACCGCCGGTGCCAGCGCTTCCTGGCCGAAGGCCAGCACCGCCAGCGGCAGGCCCAGGTTGCCGCAGTTGTTGAACATCATGGGCGGCACCAGCGTCTTGGGGTCCATGCGCAGCGCGCGTGCCACCAGCCAGCCCACCACGCCCGTGCCGGCGATGAGCAGCAGCGTGGCCGCCAGCAGCGGCAGGTGGTCCTGGGCGCGGAAATCCTTGCTCGCGATGGCGCCGAACACCAGGGCCGGCGCGAACACGGCCAGGTTGAGCTCGTTGGTGGTGGAGAGATCGGGCCTCATGCGCCGCCCGACGGCATAGCCCAGGGCTGCAATGGCGAACAAAGGAAACAGGATGGAGAGAATGCGCAGCAGCATGGAAACCCGGGGAGCGATTCCCCGAGCTTAAAGCACCTGCGCCAGGCCTGCAGGGGCAGGCCTCAGCCGCCTGCGCTCGCCAGCACTTGGCGCAGGCGACCCGCGTCGATCATTTCCCGGGTGTCCTGAGTGCCGGGCTGCATCCACCACCGCCCCGCAGTCATTGCCGCCAGAAGAACAAGCCCGCCATCACCAGCCCCGTGGCCACGATGCCGGCGCGCAGCCAGTGCGCGGGGATGCGCCGCGCCACGCGCGCACCGCCGTAGCCGCCGGCCGTGGCGGCCAGCATCATCATCAGGGCTTGGGGCCACTGCACCACGCCGCCGGCCGCATAGATGGCCACGGCAATCGCCGTGAGCAGGGCCGACACCCAGTTCTTGAGGCCGTTCATGGCATGCAGGTTCGCCTGCCCGAGCAGGCCGAACAGGGCCAGCAGCAGGATGCCGAGCCCGCCGTTGAAATAGCCGCCATAGGCCGCCACGGCCAGCAGGCCGGCGACCGCCTTGGGGGTGGAGGGGGCGCCGCCCGCCAGCCGTTGCCGCAGCCAGGGGCCGAAGGCGAACAGCGCCGTGGCGGCCAGCAGCAGCCAGGGCACCACGCGGCGGAAAGTGGACTCGGGCGTGAGCAGCAGCAGGGCCGCACCGGCCGCACCGCCCGCGAGGGCCAGCACCACCAGCAGCCGCATCGACAGCCCGGGCGGTGGCGCCGTGTCTTCGCGGAATCCCCAGGCCCCCGCCATGTAGCCGGGCAGCAGCGCCACCGTGCCCGTGGCATTGGCCACCACCGGGGGCACCCCTGTGAACACCAGGGCTGGCAGGGTCAGGAAGCTGCCCCCCCCGGCAACGGCATTGAGGGCGCCGGCCACGAAGGCAGCGGCAAGCAGCAGGGCGATATCGGACATGGGCAGAAGCAGCGAAGGCAAGGACAGGAAAGGCGCCAGCGGCCTGGCGTGGCGCGCATCTTAGGAGCCGATGAAGCGCTCTGGCGTGTGCACGAGGTCAAAGGTGTTTTGCGTTAAAAACACCGTCTCCCTCCTCCCCACTGGTCGGCACAGCATGCGCACCCTGCATTTCATCAGCCACCCCGATGTCGTGATCGACCCCGCTGTGCCCATCACCCGCTGGCCCCTGTCCGCACGTGGCAGGGACCGCATGGCGGCGGCGCTCGCGCTGCCCTGGGTGGCGGGCCTGTCGTCCATCTACTGCAGCACCGAGCAAAAGGCCATCGATGGCGCTGCCATTCTGGCGGCGCATTGCGGGCTGGGGTTCACCCGGGATCCAGCGCTGGGCGAAAACGACCGCAGCTCTACCGGCTATCTTCCGCGGGCCGAGTTCGAGGCCGTGGCCGATGTGTTCTTTGCGCAGCCCGGTGCATCGGTGCGCGGCTGGGAGACGGCCATCGATGCGCAGGCCCGGATCACGGCGGCCGTGGCCTCCATTGCTGCCAGCGACACCACGGCCGGCGGTATCGCCATCGTCTCGCACGGTGCCGTGGGGACCTTGCTGTACTGCCACCTCACTGGTCAGCCCATTGCACGGCGCTGGGACCAGCCTGCCAACGGCGGCGGCAACTACTTCACGGTCCAGTGGGGTGCGCAGCCCCGCGCACTGTCCTGGTGGCTGCCGGTGGATGGGGTTTCCTAGCGCTTGCGGGCCTTCGCCGGCCTGGCCGCCACGGGCTTGGCGTCGTAGGGGTCGGCAAAGCCCAGTTCCTGCAGTATGGCGGTTTCGTAGGACTCCATCTCGTCGGCATCGGCCGCGCTGGTCTCGTGGTCCCAGCCCTGGGCGTGCAGTGCGCCATGCACCAGCATGTGGGCATAGTGCTCTTCCAGGCTCTTGTTCTGCTCCTTCGCCTCGCGCTCGATCACCGGGGCGCACAGCACCAGGTCGGCCGTGACCAGGGGCTCGTGGGTGTAGTCGAAGGTCAGCACATTGGTCGCATAGTCCTTGTGCCGGTAGTCCTTGTTGAGCTGGCGGCCTTCCTCGGCATCGACGATGCGCACGGTGATCTCTGCGTCGGTGGCCAGGGCGTGGCGTATCCAGCGCGCGACCTTGTGGCGTGGCAGCACGGCGCGGTGGGCGGCGGCGCCGTCGAAGCGGCCGAATTGCAATGACAGGGACAGTTGGTTCAATGGCATGGGCGGCTCTCAGTGCTTGCTCGCCGCGCTGCGGCGCGTGGTCGAGGCCTCGTAGGCATCGACGATGCGTGCCACCAGCGGGTGGCGCACCACGTCGGCGCTGGTGAAGCGGGTGACGGCGATGCCCTTGACGCGCTTGAGGATCCGCTCGGCGTCGATCAGGCCGCTCATTGCGCCCTTGGGCAGGTCGATCTGGCTCACGTCGCCCGTGACCACGGCGCGCGAGCCGAAGCCGACGCGCGTGAGGAACATCTTCATCTGCTCGGGCGTGGTGTTCTGGGCTTCGTCCAGGATCACGAAGGCGTTGTTCAGCGTGCGCCCGCGCATGAAGGCCAGCGGTGCGATCTCGATGGCATTGCGCTCGAAGGCCTTCTGCACCTTGTCGCTGCCCATCAGCTCGTACAACGCGTCGTACAGCGGGCGCAGATAGGGGTCGACCTTCTGCGCCAGGTCGCCGGGCAGAAAGCCCAGGCGCTCGCCAGCTTCCACGGCCGGGCGGGTCAGCACGATGCGCTGCACATTGCTGCGCTCCAGCGCGTCCACCGCGCAGGCCACGGCCAGGTAGGTCTTGCCGGTGCCGGCCGGGCCGATGCCGAAGGTGATGTCGTGCGTGGCGATGTTCTGCAGGTACAGGTTCTGCGTGGGCGTGCGCCCGCGCAGGTCGGTCCGGCGCGTATTGAGCACGATGGCGTCGTCCGGCGCTTCCAGCAGTTCGCTGTCGCCCGCCAGCATGAGCTGGATGTGGTCCTCGGGAATGGGGCGCTCGGCCATCTCGTACAGCGCCTGCAGCAGCTCCATGGCCTGGGTTGCCTTGGCCTTGGGTCCATCGACCTTGAACTGCTCGTGCCGGTGCGCAATGCTGACCTGCAGCGCCTCCTCGATGGTGCGCAGGTGCGCATCGGCCGGCCCGCACAGGTGGGTGAGCCGGGTGTTGTTGTGGGGAGTGAAGGTGTGGCGCAGGATCACGCTGATAATTCCCGTCAGGCAATGGAAACGGCCGCAGGCACGGTGCATGCGGCGGCGCCGCGCGGCACGCCAGCGTCGGCAAAGGACATCAATGATAGGCAAATTGACCGGCACCCTGCTGGAGAAGAATCCCCCCGAGGTGCTTTTGGACTGCCACGGCGTGGGCTACGAGGTGAATGTGCCCATGAGCACCTTCTACAACCTGCCCTCGGTGGGCGAGCGCGTGAGCCTGCTCACGCAGTTCATCGTGCGCGAGGACGCGCAGCTGCTCTACGGCTTTGGCACGCCCGAAGAGCGCCAGGCCTTTCGCGAGCTGATCAAGATCTCGGGCGTGGGCCCGCGCACGGCGCTGTCCATCCTGAGCGGCATGGGCGTGGGCGACCTGGCCCAGGCCATCACGCTGCAGGAGGCGGGGCGCCTGGTCAAGGTGCCCGGCATCGGCAAGAAGACCGCCGAGCGCCTGCTGCTGGAGCTCAAGGGCAAGCTGGGGGCCGACATAGGCGGCGCACACCACCACGCCGCCAACGATGCCCAGGCCGACATCCTGCAGGCCCTGCTGGCCCTGGGCTACAACGACAAGGAAGCGGCCGCCGCGCTCAAGGCCCTGCCGGCCGACGTGGGCGTGAGCGAGGGCATCAAGCTGGCGCTCAAGTCGCTGGCCAAATAGCTACTGGGCTTCGCGTACCAGGCGGCCATTGGTTGCCTGCACGGGCCGTGCGTTGGGCGGCGACACGCGCTGCAGCAGGCGCAGCTGTTCGAGCCCTATGCTCACCGGGGCCTTCATCACGATGCGCAGCACGCCCTCGGTGCAGGGCGGGGCGCTCAGGGAGCCCGCATACTGGTAGTAGCGCCGGTCCTGCGGCAGCAGTTCTCCCACGGAAAGCACCGGCTGCGGCAGGCGCACGCGGTCCTGCGCATCCAGGGGCATGTGCGTCCAGATGCGGGTGATGAAGGCGTTGGGGCTGCCCAGCTGCATGGGTACGCTCACCACGGCCATCTGGCCATTCGGGCCCTGGTACACCAGTTCGGTGGCCATGGGGTAGTTCTGCAGGTGCACGCGCTCCTCCGCCGGGTGGCGGAACTGCAGGCGCACCAGGCGCCAGGGGGCCCCGCGCAGGGGCAGGATGCTGGCGCCTTCCACCTCCAGTTCCAGGCCGTGCCCCGTGTTCCACACCGTGCCGCCGAAGAACTGGTGGCCGAAGGGCAGGGGGTCGGCCGGGCCGACCGCAACATCCTGGGCCGTGATGTGGATTGGCGACTGCCGCGTGCCCTGGCTGCAGGCCGCAAAGTCCGGGTGCAGGCTGCCCCAGGCCTGGGGGCCTTTGTCGCCGCTGGCGTGGTCCCAGCGCACCGTGCGCGGGTCGGCAGGCGGTGGTGGCGGGGCCGGCGGCGCGGCGGCGGCGAGCTCGGCCGCCCGCGTCTGGATGTAACGGCGGCTGGCTCCAGGGTCCTGCACGGCCGGCCGGGGCGGGGCCGGCGGGGGGGCTTCGGCCTTGGCCGGCATGCGCGGGCGCTCGGACGGAATGCGCACTTCCACGCTGGGCAGGGGCTCGGCCCGCCGGCGTGTGCCTGGCGGGGTGGGGGCCGCATTCCGGGCCTTGGCGCGCTGGATGGCCTCGTCGATGCGGGTGGCCAGGGTGGCTTTGTCCTGCGGGTTCTCGATGCGGATCGTGCCGCTGGCGGCCCGCGAGGGCGGGGGCGGCGCGGTCTGGGCGGTCGCGGCAAGGGCGGTGGCGCCACAGGCCGCCAGCGCGGCCAGCTGTTGCAGCAGCAGTGGCCGGGGCGGGCGGGTGGGCGCGGGCATCGTCTTTTTCATGGTCTTCTTCCTCTATCGGCGCCGCTCCCGCTTACTTTACCCCTGGGGAGACGCCCGGGCGATATAGTTCCAGCCTGCCCGCCTGCGCGGGCATTCGACCCCCGGACAGAACCACCGTGACCATCCAGACCGACGATTTCGCCCCCGTGCCACCGCCCAAGCGCGTGGTGTCCGCCGCGCCCGCCTCCCCGCAGGAGGAGGCGATCGAGCGTGCCCTGCGGCCCAAGCTGCTGCAGGAGTACGTGGGCCAGGCCAAGGCGCGCGAGCAGCTGGAGATCTTCATCGGCGCGGCGCGCAAGCGCGAGGAGGCGCTGGACCATGTGCTGCTGTTCGGCCCGCCGGGCCTGGGCAAGACCACGCTGAGCCACATCATCGCGGCCGAACTCGGGGTGAACCTGCGCCAGACCAGCGGCCCGGTGCTCGAAAAGCCCAAGGACCTGGCGGCGCTGCTGACCAACCTGGAAAAGAACGACGTCCTCTTCATCGACGAGATCCACCGCCTCTCGCCCGTGGTCGAGGAAATCCTCTACCCCGCGCTCGAGGACTACCAGATCGACATCATGATCGGCGAAGGCCCGGCGGCGCGCAGCATCAAGCTCGACCTGCAGCCCTTCACGCTGGTGGGGGCCACCACGCGCGCCGGCATGCTCACCAACCCGCTGCGCGACCGCTTCGGCATCGTGGCGCGGCTGGAGTTCTACACCTCTGAAGAGCTCGCGCGCATCGTGCAGCGCAGCGCCGGCCTGCTCAATGCCCCCATGGACGAGGCCGGCGGCTTCGAGATCGCGCGCCGCTCGCGCGGCACGCCGCGCATCGCCAACCGCCTGCTGCGCCGCGTGCGCGACTATGCCGACGTCAAGGGCAATGGCCGCATCACGCAGGAGATCGCCAACCGCGCCCTGGCCATGCTCGACGTGGACCCGCAGGGCTTCGACGTGATGGACCGCAAGCTGCTCGAGGCCGTGGTGCACCGCTTCGACGGCGGCCCCGTGGGCCTGGACAACATCGCCGCCAGCATCGGCGAGGAGACCGGCACCATCGAGGACGTGATCGAGCCCTACCTGATCCAGCAGGGCTTTTTGCAGCGCACCACGCGCGGCCGGGTGGCCACGCTGGCCGCCTACCGGCACCTGGGCGTGACGCCGCCCAAGACCGGCGGGCAGGACCTGTTCGAAGGCTGAAGCCACCGGGGCGCTGTCCGGCCATGTCCCGCTCCAAAAAGCGCCGCAGGCAGCTGCGCGAAATCGCCAAAGCCCAGGCCGAGCGCCGCGGAAAAGGCGTGGCCAGGGCCCTGGCCTGGCAGTCCGACTGGGAGGCCCTGGCCCCCGAGCAGCGCTTTCTCAACTCCTGCGGCCTGGCCCTGGTCCTGGGCTGCATGGTGTTGCACGGGCTGGGTGGGGTGGTCTATGGCCACTTGCCTGTCTTTCTGCTGGAGGGCTTCGAAGACCTGCCGGGCTGGGTCGCCGTGTGGGGCGCGGCCAGCCTCTGGTGCCTGGCGGCCGCCTGGGCCACCTACCTGGCGGGGCGGCACCTGCCCGCCTGGGGGCCGCAGCGCTGTGCGCGCTGGCGCTTGCGGGCCTACCTGGCTTCGGGCACGCTGGCGGGCATCAGCCTGCTGCTGTGGCTGCTGAGTACACCGGGCATGTGGGGCGCACTGGGCGTCTGGCCGGGGGCGGCGCCGCGGTCCGAATGGCTGCTGGCCCCGCTGCCCTGGGCCTGGCCATGGGTGCTGCCCGTGGCCAGCGACGGCCTGCAGCCCTGGTGGCTGGGCTCGGTGGGCTTGGGGATCTCCCTGGGCCTGTGGTTCTTCGGTGCCGGCAAGCGACCGCGTGCCGGGCTGGCCTGCATGGGCGTTGCGGTGCTCGCCATCGGTATGTGGGCCCTGGGCGGCGCAGCGTACCACTACGTGGCGGGGCGTGGCCTCGCCGGGGTGGTCGAGGAGGTGGCGGCGCTGAACCTGCAGTCCCATCCTGGCCAGCGCAACGCCGATACCTTTCTGTGGTTGCTGTGCTCCTGGTTCCTTCTGGCCCTGGGCGCCCTGCTCATGGCCGGGGCGTTGCATATCCCGTCGGCGGCACTGCAGCGCTCGCAGCAGAACCTTCGCCACTGAGTACTGCGGAACCTTCACCACCGACCGCGGTGGAACGCTGCGGGCGGGCCAGGTCCAGCATGCCCGCCACGATCAGCACCTGCGCAATGTAGTAGGTGGCCAGCACCCACAGCTGCGCCAGCGGCAGAGGCTGCACGAAGCGGTTGGTGGCCAGCGTGGCATCGCTGAGCATGAAGAAGCCCGCGCCGATGGCGACCAGCCAGGCGCCACGCCCGCCGAGCACAGTGGCCCGGCCAATGGCCTGGGCGGCCATGAGGGCGATCACCAGCACATAGGCCGCCACGGGCCCGCGCAGCGCGGCGGGCAACCCGCCCAGCCACAGGAAGGCATACATGCCCGCGCCGATGGCCAGCGTGGCCAGCAGCGCGCCGCGCCGTGCAAACCAGGGCACGCCCTTGCGGAACAGCACGATGTAGCACAGGTGGGCGAGCAGAAAGCTCACCAGCCCGGGGATGAAGAAGCCGCTGAACATCAGGAACACATCGCCCGCGAGCGAGCCGGCCAGCGCGGCGATGAGCCAGCGGCCTTCGGACCGGCCAAGTCCGCTGCCGGGCGCCGCGGCGCGCAGGTGCCCGGCGACCACGGCGATGGCGATCACCATGGTCAGGGGCTTGAACAGCCAGTGCCATTCCTGCAGCCCGAGCACGCTGGTGGCCGTGGCCAGGGCGGCCGATTCGATGAGGAGCGCCATGCCCATGCCGATGCGCCCCTGCACGGCCGCACCCAGGGCCCATTGGGCCGCCAGCAAGGTGGCAAACCAGACGGCGTTGTCCGCCAGCGGCGCCGCATCGGCCTGCCAGAGAAAGGCCGCCACGCCCGCCAGCATGAGCGCGAACTGCACGCCGGCGAACCACTGCAGGGCGCGTGACATGGGCGGGTGGTACAGCGGCATGCGGGTGATGTCGAACGCCGGCTTGGGAAAGCGCTCGGCCACATCGGCCGGGCGCCAGCCCGGTGGCTTGATCCAGACCCGGAGCTTGTCGAGCCAGCTGCGCGCATGCCAGCTGTCGTGCGCCAGGCCCGCGTAGACCTGGGCATTGGCCCACAGCGGGTCCCAGCTGTTGAGCAGGCCGCGCGTGCCGTACACGCATTGCTCCCGGTCGTCCTCGTCCTTGAAGGTGCCGAACAGGCGGTCCCAGACGATCAGGATGCCGCCGTAGTTCTTGTCCAGGTAGACGTCGTTCACGGCATGGTGCACGCGGTGGTTGCTGGGGCTGCAGAACCAGCGGTCGAACCAGCCCAGGCGCCCGACCTGCTCGGTGTGCACCCAGAACTGGTAGAGCAGGTCGACCAGCGCCACGGTGGTGAACACGAGTGGTGGCACGCCCGCGAGCGCCATGGGCACATAGAACATCCAGCCCAGCAGCGCGCCGGAACTGGTCTGGCGCAGCGCGGTGGACAGGTTGTAGTCCTGGCTCTGGTGGTGCACCGCGTGCGCGGCCCAGAGCACGGCCGACTCGTGGCCCATGCGGTGCAGCCAGTAGTAGCAGAAGTCGTAGAACACCAGGGCCAGCAGCCAGCCCGGCAGGCTGAGCCAGAAGGCATCATTGCGCCACAGCGCGACATGCTCGAACACGGCGGTGTAGATGCCGATGCGCAGCAGCCGCGTGAACACCGCGCTGGTCTGGCTCAGCATCCCCAGGCTGATGCTGCTGATGGCATCGGGCAGCCGGTAGGTGATGCGCTGGCGCTTGTAGCCCACCGCCAGTTCGATGGCGATCAGCAGGAAGAAGACCGGGGTGGCGAGAACGATGATCTGGTTGGGGCTCATTGAAGGGCGAACACGGAGGTTTCGCCGATTCTTGCCCCAATCAGGTCAGCGCGCCTCTGGCATCAACCCTGATGATGCGCTCCACCGTGCCCAGCGCCAGGCCGCCGCGCACGCCGATCAGGTGGTCGTGCAGGTTCACCGTGGGATCGCAGTGGCCCGGAATGAGCCAGAGCATGCGGCCCAGGGCCGGCAGCCGGGTCTTGGGGCTCTCGGCATGGAGCAGGCCATGCTCGTCGCCGCCGTTGGCGTAGCGCAGCGCGCGGTCCGGGGGCAGCAGGGCCACCACAGGCAGGCCCGAGTCGATGGCGTGGCTCTTGTGGCCCGCGTCGCACACGGCATGGGTGTCGCAGACCGAGATCACCTGGGTCTTGACGAACAGCGCGTGCTCGAACTGGGGTTGCGCCGGCTCGCGCTCGTTGCGCGCGTAGTCGGCATCCATGAAGAGGAAGGAGCCGGCCTGCAGCTCGCCATACACCCCGCTGGCGGCCTCGTGCACCAGGGTGCCGGTGCCCGATCCGGTGATGAGCGGCACGGGAATGCCCGCGGCCTCGATGCGCTGGCGGGTGTCGGCTGCGGCACGCACCACGCCGGCAATGGCCTCGCGCCGCTCGGCGATGCCCGGCAGGTGCTGGGCGCGGCCATGGTAGGCCTGCAGCCCGGCAAAGCGCAGGCGCGGGGCATGGCGCGCGATGGCCTGGGCCAGGGGTACGGCGGCCTCACCCGGGGGCACGCCGCAGCGGCCCTGGCCTACGTCGATCTCCACGAACACGTCGATGCTGGCTTCGCCGCCGGCCAGCACCATGGCCTCGGCCAGGCGCTCGATGCCCTCGGGGCTGTCCACTGCGATTGCCAGCCGGCCGCCACGCGCCGCCAGCTGCGCGGCCAGCCGGGCGGTGCGCAGCAGCTTGGGCCCGGCCACGACCTGGTTGCTGATGTAGATGTCGTTCACGCCCCCGGCGGCCAGCGCCTCGGCCTCGGCCACCTTCTGCACGCACACGCCCTGGGCGCCGGCCTGCTGCATCAAGAGGGCCAGCTCGGCGCTCTTGTGCATCTTGGCGTGCGGGCGCCAGCGTACCCGGTGCTTGCGCGCGAACTCGGCCATGCGCTGGATATTGCGCTCCATGGCGTCCAGGTCCACCACCAGGGCGGGGGTGTCGATCAGGTCCACCCGCGCGCCGATGCTGGCGCGCAAGGCTTCAGGTAGTGGTTTCATCGCGCGCTGCGTTGTCCAGGTGTTGGGTATCGGCCCAGCCGACCAGGGTGAGGCCGTCCGGGGTCCAGAGCAGGCGGTTGATGGCCGCGTTGGACAGCTGCCAGGTGCGTGGTGCCTGGATTTCCTGGCGCGTGGCGAGGCGGTAGAGCACGTCGAGCACGCCGCCATGCGCCACCATCAGCACCTGCTCGCCAGGGTGCTTTTCGGCCAGCGCGAACACGGTGCGCTCGATGCGCTCGCGCAGCATCACCAGCGATTCACCGCCTTCGGGCGTGTAGTCGGGCTCGCGCGTGCGCCAGCGCCGCGCATCGTCGGGCAGCTCGGCCTCGATTTCCTTGAAGGTGCGGCCCTGGAAGTGGCCGAAGCTGCGCTCGCGCAGCCCCTGCTCGGGCGTGATGGGCGCCCCCGTGGCATCGGCCACGGCCTGGGCGGTGGCGAAGGCGCGCTGCAGGTCGCTGGCGTAGATGGCGTCAATCGCCTCACCGGCCAGCGCCTGGGCCAGTTGCCGGGCCTGCCACTGGCCGGTCTCGTTCAAAGGGATGTCCAGGTGGCCCTGGATGCGGGTATCGACATTCCAGGCGGTTTCGCCATGGCGTACGGCAATGATGCGGGTGGCTTGCATTCAGAAGGGATCAGGGGGATGGAGGTGCGAGCGGAATGCGCACCTGGCGGGGGCCGCCGGAGGGCTTGGGAAAGCCGGTCAGCGCCGCGTCGAAAAGGATGCCGAACACGGCGGGGTCGGCGACCCACACGTCTTCATGCACGGCCGAGGTCTCGTACACCGTGGCCTGGGTGGCGGCATCGCGCATCACCAGGCTCACGGCGCGGCGGTGCAGCGGTGTGGGCTCGCCCATGCGCCACAGCCCGCTGCCACCCCAAGCACCGTACCAGCCGCGGCCATACCATCCGCCAAAGCCCCAGCCGTAGTAGCCGCGGTAGGGGCCATAGAAACCATGGGGGCCATAGGGCCAGTAGGGGTCGTAGCGCGGCACCGTGCCGGCCTGCACGCCGATCTGCACCAGCAGCCGGGGCGCGGCATCGTCGCGCTGCAGCCCGGCGCGCGCCAGCGACTGCTCGGCCAGCGCGGCAATGGCGTCGAACGCCGGCGTCTGCTGCGAGGGCAGGCGGTCGATGCGGTAGGTAGCCGGGCTGGGCACGGCCGCCAGGGTGGAAAAGCTCTGCACCTGGCCTTCCACCACGCGGGTGGTGCTGCAGCCGGCGAGGGCGGCAGCGGCAAGGCAAAGCAGCAGGGTGGGAATCCAGCGACGGGTCATGAAAATCTCCTGGGCGTTTCCATCTTGGAGCGCGATCCAGTTCCGAGGTTCACGACAGCTGCACCACCTGCACACCGGGTAAGGAGGGGCTGGGCGCCGAAAACTCTTCCTTGTCGAAAGCCTTGTCGCCGTTCTCATTGGCCACGCCCGTGGCGCGTGCGTTCTTGAAGTCGTACTGGCTGCCATCCAGCAGGTGCGAGGGCACGACGTTCTGCAGGGCGTTGAACATGTTCTCCACGCGGCCGGGGAATTTTTTCTCCCATTCGCGCAGCATCTCGCCCACCTGCTTGCGCTGCAGGTTCTCCTGGCTGCCGCACAGGTTGCACGGGATGATGGGGAAATTGCGCTGTGCCGCCCAGCGTGTGGTGTCCTTCTCGGTCACGTAGGCCAGGGGGCGGATCACCACGTGGCGGCCATCGTCGCTCACCAGCTTCGGGGGCATGCTTTTCATCTTGCCGCCGAAGAACATGTTGAGCAGCAGGGTCTGCAGAATGTCGTCGCGGTGGTGGCCCAGCGCGATCTTGGTGCAGCCCAGCTCATCGGCCACGCGGTAGAGAATGCCCCGGCGCAGGCGGCTGCACAGGCTGCAGGTGGTCTTGCCCTCGGGGATCAGGCGCTTGACGATGCTGTAGGTGTCTTCGTTCTCGATGTGGAAGGGCACACCGGTACTGGCCAGGTACTCGGGCAGCACATGCTCGGGAAAACCGGGCTGCTTCTGGTCCAGGTTCACGGCCACCAGGTCGAAATGGATGGGGGCGCGCGCCTTGAGCTTGATCAGGATGTCCAGGAGGGCATAGCTGTCCTTGCCGCCGGACATGCAGACCATGACCTTGTCGCCTTCTTCGATCATGTTGAAGTCGACGATGGCCTTGCCCACCTCGCGGCACAGGCGCTTTTCGAGCTTGTGGGCCTCGCGCTCGATCTTCAGGCGCGCAGGGCCGGACGCGGCCGCGCCGGCATCGGCGCCGGCGTCTGCCAGCTCGGGGGGCTCTGCGGTCCAGCCGGCCTGGGTGGTTTCGTTGATCACTGCGCTCATGGAAAGGGTGGACTCTGGGGTCGGGTGAAGCGGTGCGCCCGGGCAGGGGGCTCCGGGGCCAAAAAAGGCGGAAATAGCCCCCAATTGTCGGCGAAACCGTGCGCCCATGGGCTGGAGCGGGCTCTCCACTGCCTTGTACCCCTGGCTTGGGGCGCTATTTTCCCGCTTCCGGGGGCTCGTTGCCAGGGGGGGCTTCGGGCACCGGCGGTGCCCGCTCCGCCAGCCACAACCGCATCTCGCGCTTTCCCTTGGCGTTGGCCGCACGCCAGGCCTGGCGCGCCAGGTCCAGAAAACGCTCTTCGGCCGGGTCGGGGTGCGCCGTGGCGTGCTCCGCGTCGAGCCAGCCGAGCTCCACCTGCGCGTGGCGCTCGATCTGGCGCGCCAGCGTGTTGCCGATGGGACGGGCACTCTTGATCTGGCTCCACATGCTGGGCGAGATCTCGAGCGAGGCGGCAAATGCCTGGTCCAGGCCCTTGGCGGGCTTGCCGGCGGCGATCTGCTGTTCGAGGAAAAGGCGGTGCAGCGCCAGCACATTGGTGCGGCGCAGGACGGTGAGGGAGGGCGGGGTCACAACGAAAAAAACAACAAACGCGAAAAAAGATTGTGCCGGGTGTTGACCGTCGCGTAAAGACTATTTACAGTCCCCATCCATCAGGACTCCGTGTCCTCCACCTCTGGACCACCACCGAACCACTTTTCGCCGAAAGCCCATCGTGAACGCCATCCGCACCGCCATCCTCCGCCGCCCCTGCCAGGGCGCCGTGGCCGTGCGCGGGTTGTCGCCGTTCTCCCATGCGCATTCGGCATCCATGCCGTCCCTGGGCAAACGACTGTCGGCATCGCAGCAGCGCATGGCATCCAGTGCGTATTTGCAGGGCAATGGCAACCAGCCGCAGTGGCTGGGCAGCAATGGTTTCGAGGATACCGCTCCACCCCCGGGCGGAGGTTGCAACGCAGGGCAATAGCCCCAGAGCGTTCTCCCTCCCGATCTCTCCAGCAGAGGCCCGGCAACCAGGTGGTTCCGGGCCTTTTTCATTGCGGCTTTTTTTCTTTCCACCGTTCCACCTTTTCGCAGCGCCCGCGCTGCCCCCCAGGGCATCGACCCACCGGGGACCCGGTTCTTTAACAACTTGCTGCAGGCGGCAATGCTCCACCGGAGCCACGGCCAGCCTGCCCATCGAAAGCAGAGAGGGCAGCGTGCAGCGCACGCTCGTGTCCTCTCTCCATTTCGGGTGTGCCTTTGCTTTCACCGCCGGATCCGGCCGCATGCGCGGCCCGGCGGGATGTGCTGGGATTGATCACCCAGTGCAGCGACGTGCATGCGCGGCGCCCTTGCGGGCCGCGGTCGCGTGAAGACACAACCGAAATGGAGGCAGCCCTGAAGCGCCTGCCCGATTCATCTGATGCGTGTGTAGCTCAACTGGCAGAGCACTGGTCTCCAAAACCAGCGGTTGAGGGTTCGACTCCTTCCGCGCGCGCCAATCGTTTTTCCTGGCAATGCCAGGCATGCCGTAGCAGCCCTGTCGGATTGGGGCGCCTGGTCTTTTTTGGGCCGGGGATTGCAGGTTCGACTCCTGTCTGCGGCTCCCTCTTTCCTCTTTCCCCTTTGTTGACCGGTCGCCAAGTACCGGAACCTGTTCAAGGCCTTTTTGAAGCCGCGCAAGAGCCTTGCCGGGATGGGATGCAAGGCGCGGTGCGCAGTTGATAGCTCGGCTATCAACAAGCGCCGCAACGCCGCAGACCGCCCGGCAAGGCACTTGCCCGAAGGGTTGGGGCGAAATCGGGCGATTGGACGCCCCGGCTGCTTGCATGGGCATGAGCCCATGCGGCGCACCCGAAGCATCCACTCATCCCGATTGCGCCCCAACGCGGCTTCAAAAAGGCCTTGAGCAGGTTCCAGGGCAGCGGATTTTGATTCCGCCATACGGAGGTTCGATCCCTCCCCGGTCTGCCCCCTTTTCTCAACCCACCCACCTCGTTCATTCACCCAATCACCTTCAGGAGTCCACTATGGCCATCCAGCATTCCCTTTCCCTTGGTGCTCCACGGCGCCGCTCCGGCCTCGCCGGCTGGCTGGCCCGCCTGGCATCCGTGCGCGCTCGTCTGTCCCGCGCGGCCGTCCGCGTGGTTCCTGATGCCCGCCGCCTCGATCACCTCGATCTCGATCAGCGTGTCCGTGAGGTTGGTGAGTGGTAGCAGCGTGCAAGCCTGTGTGCCCGCTACCTGTCCCCACGCATCCACCAGGGCCGCCATCGATTGCCGATGGACACCCGCTTTTGCCATTGACTGACTGTTGTTGAACCGGGGCGTGCGCTTGGCTGGGCGGCTGCGCCCTGCATTGCCAAGCAAGAAAGGAAGCACCATGCCCCGCACCGAACCCGAAACCCCCACCCGAAAGCCCCAGGCCCCGACACCGCGCGTGCTGCAGCTGGACCTGCATGGCACGCCCCAGTCGTGGATGCCGCTGGAGCAGGCCGCCGTGCATTACGCCAGCGGCGCCGTGGCCTGGGATGCCGGCCTCGAAGCCCTGGCCACATTGCGTGGCGGGCACAACGCGGCAACGGGCCGCCAGTCGGTGCTGGAGATCGCGCCCATCATCGCGCTGCGCGGCGTGTCCCGGATCAACCTCTTTGACGTGGTGCCGGGGCTGACCAAGCGCCGCCTGCTGCGCCGAGACCGCCACACCTGCGCCTACTGCGGCGATGTCTTCGCAGAAGAGGCCCTGCAGTGCGAGCACATCGTGCCGCAGTCGCGTGGTGGCGCCACCGCGTGGACCAACCTCGTGGCGGCCTGCGCCGGCTGCAACGGCTACAAGGCCGATCGCCTGCCCGAGGAAGCCGGCATGCGCCTGCTGTACCTGCCCTATGTGCCCAGCCGGTATGAATCCTTCCTGCTGGACGGGCGTAACGTGCGCGCGGACGTGCATGAGTGGCTGGCCAAGCGGCTGCCCAAGGGCTCCCGCCTCCATTGAGGGGGCGGAAAAAGACGAGGGCCGTGGTCGATGACCACGGCCTTTTCTTTTGCCGTCGCCGGATCACCCGGGGCTGATCACGGTTGCAGGTTGTGGATGCAGGCAGGGCTTGGCTATGTCTTGCCCATCATCTGGTGCACCAGCTTTCCGAGAGCATGGGTGCCCCTGACCACCCTGTCGGCGGACGTGGAGCAGTAGTTCAAGCGGATGCAGTGGGCGAAGCGCCGGTCTGCTGAGAACAGAGGGCCGGGCGTGAGGCTCACCCCGGCAGCCATCGCCGAGCGCATGAGTTCCAGGGCGTCTATGCGCCTGGAAAGTTCCACCCACAGGAAGTAGCCACCCTCGGGTTGCGTGACCTTGGTGTCCGCTGGAAAAGACTCTGCAATGGCGTCGACCATCAGCGCCCGGTGATGAAGAATCGTCTGCCGGAGGCGGCGCAGGTGCAGGTCATAGCCCCCTTGTGCCAGGTAGTCGGAAATGGCTGCCTGCGACGGGATCGATGCGGAAAGGCTGCTCATCACCTTCAACCGCTCGATATCGCGGGTCCACCGTCCTGAGCAGGCCCACCCTACGCGGTAGCCTGGCGCCAAGGTCTTGGAGAACGACGCGCAATGGATGACCCAGCCGTCGCGATCGAACGCCTTGACCGGTCGTGGCTTGCGGGGCCCGAAATACAGGTCGCGATAGACGTCATCCTCGATCAGCGGGACCTGGTACCTGGCCAGCAGGTCCGCCAGCGACTTCTTCTTCTCGTCCGGCATCAATGCCCCGAGCGGGTTCTGGAACGAGGGCATGAACCAGCAGACCTTGACCTCCCCCGCCGCCAGTGCCGCCTCCACGGATTCCAGGCTCACGCCATCGGAAGGGCTGGTCGGCAGTTGCAAGGCGCGCAGCTTCAGGCGTTCGATGGCCTGCAGCGGGGCATAGAAAGTAGGCGCCTCCAGAAGCACCAGATCGCCAGGTTGCGTCAAAGCCTGCAGGCTGAGATTCAGCGCATCCATCGCGCCATTGGTGATGATGATCTCGTCGACACCGGCATGGATTCCGTCGGCCGCATAGCGCTGTGAAATCTGCTGGCGCAGGCGCAGCTGCCCCGTGGCCAGTTCTTCAATGAGTTTCGCTGGCGCCAGCCGCCGCATGGCGGTGCCCAGTGAGCGGGCCAGCCGGTCCACAGGGAACAGCGTGGGATCCAGGAAGGCCGAGCCCAGGGGCACCACCTGGCTGCCATGCGGCTGGTTCAGCAGCGCAACCACCAGATCATTGATGGCCACGCCCTGGGGGCGCGGGGACGGGCGGCTCGTCTTCGGGCGCTGCAAGGGCGCGGGCACCCGAGGGCGCACGTAGTAGCCCGAACGGGGGCGGGCTTCGATCAGGCCACGGGACTCCAGCAGGTAGTAGGCCTGGAAAACCGTGGACTGGCTCAGTTGGCGCCGCTCGCTGGACTGGCGCACCGAGGGCAGTCGATCTCCCACCCGCAATGACCCCGAATGGATCAATGCATGGATTTCATCCGCAAGCTGCTCGTACTGCGTCATGGCCGGGGTGGTCGCAAAGAAAGCGCCCAGAATAGCCGAGGGGCGGTATGCGACCATGGCGCGTGGCCGACGCGGGGGAATCCGGCACTGCAGGGGCCCGGCAGAGACAGGAGACTGCATTCGCGCAATGCCACGAGGCGGTGAGCGGCTGTCCGGGGCTGGGGTGTCCGCTCTCGGAGGGATTTGTCCTACCAAGGCCCTCTGCGGAGATGGGTCGACTGCTCGGGGGCGCCCGGGGGGGGATCGGCGGGGGCTTGCGCTCCGCTGGCTTCCTTTTTCTTCTGCTTGCCTTGGTCGTAGTGCCACTTGATGGCAAAGAACATTCCCGTGCCGAACACGAGAACCTTGAACGTCACGAAGACGATGGGGACCCAATCCATGTTTGCGTATTTCCTGGCAATCGCTTGACACGCTGCGTCGTGGGGTACGCGACCCCCAACGCTGCCTGCGCCGCTTCATCCCTGGTCAAGCTGCGATGGGGCCTGGCCGAAGCTTCGAAAGCATGGGGCGATGCTATCTCGCCCTCTGTCCGGGCGAACACATCAGCTCTGCGGAATTTTGTCCATAGCAGATGGCCACCACTGCACTGGTCTTTGGCAAGAGGTCACCACTGCCCGGTCTCGATGCGGATAGCCACCTCGCAGTCGTCGAAGATCTCCAGCTTGGCGATCTTCACGCGCACGCCCAGCACGCCGGGCAGCAGCATCAGCCGGTTGGCGAGCTTGCCGATCAGGCTCTCGAGCAGGTTCACGTGCTCGGCGCGGCATTCGTCGATGATGATCTGGCGCACTTTGCGGTAGTCCAGCACGTGCAGGATGTCGTCGTCGCGCGGCGACAGCGGCTGCACGCCCAGGCTCAGCTCGGCATCGACCTGGATGGGCTGGGGATCGGTCTTCTCGTGCGAGAGGATGCCCAGGTTGGCGTCGAAGCGCAGGCCGGTGAGGGTGAGGATCTGGGTGCCGGTGGCGTGGGTGGTCGTCATGGGGGTGTCCTGTGCGGGCGCAGGCCCGCTCACATCAGCGAAAAATCGCGCTCGAACTTCATCAGGTGCTGGCCGCCGTCCACCATCAGCGTGGTGCCGGTGAGGGAGCGGTTCTCCAGCGCAAAGCGCACGGTGGCGGCCACGTCCTCGGGGGTGGAGGAGCGGCCCAGCGGGCTCAGGCTGTGCAACTGGGCAAACTTTTCGTCGCTGAGCATGTGGCTTGTGAGCGTGAGGCCCGGGGCCACGCCCACCACGCGCACGCGGGGTGCCAGGGCCAGCGCCAGCATGGTGCCGGCCGCTTCCAGCGCCGCCTTGGACAGCGTGTAGCTCATGAAGTCGGGGTTCTGGTTCCACAGCTTCTGGTCGAGCAGGTTGACCACGGCGCCCTGGGCATCGGCCTCGCCTGCCGCCACGCGCGCCTGCAGGTGCTCGTGCAGGGCCTGGGCCAGCAGCACCGGGGCACCGGCATTGCTGCGCAGGTGCTTTTCCAGGGCCGCGTAGCCCAGGGTGGCGGCGTTGTCGTGCTCGAACAGCGAGGCGTTGTTGACGACCGCATCCAGCGCGCCGAAACGCTCCACCACCCGGGGCACCAGCGCGCGCACGGCGGCCTCGTCGTCAAAGTCTCCATCGAAGTGCGCGCTGGTGGCCGAGGACAGGCGCGCGCATTCGGCCGCTGTGGCCATGGCGTCCTGCTCGGAGCTGCGGTAGTGCACGGCCACCTGCCAGCCGCCGGCGGCCAGCGCCAGCGCAATGCTGCGGCCCAGGCGCTTGGCGGCACCGGTGACGAGCACCGTACGGGGGCGGGGGGAAGAGGGCATGGGGGACAATACGGGCCGTGACGACGAAAACACCCGACAGTTTAACGACCGCCCTCACGGCGCACATCGCCGATGCCATCACCGCCGCGGGCGGCTGGATCGGTTTCGACCAGTTCATGGCCTTGGCCCTGTACACACCCGGCCTGGGCTACTACGCCAATGACTCGGCCAAGTTCGGCCTGCTGCCCGATTCCGGCAGCGACTTCGTGACCGCGCCCGAGCTCACGCCCCTGTTCGGCCACACCCTGGCCGTGCAGGTGGCCGAGGCGTTCGAGCGCACCGGGACCAATGAGGTCTGGGAGTTCGGCGCCGGTTCCGGCGCGCTGGCGCTGCAACTGCTTGACGCTCTGGGCGACCGCGTGCAGCGCTACACCATCGTCGACCTGTCGGGCAGCCTGCGCGCGCGCCAGCAAACGTTGCTGGCGCCGCACGCGCACAAGCTGCAGTGGGTGGATGCGCTGCCCGAGCGTTTCGAGGGCGTGGTCGTGGGCAACGAAGTGCTCGACGCGATGCCCGTGCAGTTGCTGGCACGCCACGGCGGCCAGCAGGGCGGCGTGTGGCATGAGCGCGGCGTGGCGCTGCACGAGGGCGCCTTCACCTGGGCCGACCGGCCCACCGCATTGCGCCCGCCCGTGGAGGTGGAAGGCCCGCAGGACTACCTGACCGAGATCCATGCCCAGGGCGAGGGCTTCATCCGCACCCTGGCCGACCGCCTCGCGCGTGGCGCGATCTTCCTGCTGGACTACGGCTTTGGCGAGAGCGAGTACTACCACCCCCAGCGCCACATGGGCACCGTGATGTGCCACCAAGGCCACCTGGCCGATGGCGACCCGCTGGTGGCGGTGGGCCGCAAGGACATCACCGCCCACGTCAACTTCACGGCCATGGCCCTGGCCGCGCAGGACGCCGGCCTGCAGGTGCTGGGCTACACCACGCAGGCGCACTTCCTCATCAACTGCGGACTGGCCCAGCGCATGGTGGAACTGCCGCCCCTGGAGCGCGCCACGGCCGCCAAGCTCATCATGGAGCACGAGATGGGCGAGCTGTTCAAGGTCATCGCCCTGGGCGTGGGCGAGGCCTGGGAACCCGTGGGCTTTGCCCAGGGCGACCGTTCGCACCGCCTCTGAGGCACGGGATCAGTTCAGGCGGGCTCCGCTGGTCGCATCGAACAGGTGCGCCTGCGCGGCCATGGGCCGTAGCCACAGCGCATCGCCCGGCCGCACATCGATGCGGTCGCGGAAAGCCGCCAGGATGTCATGCCCGCCCGCCAGCCGCACGGCGACCTGGGTCTCCGAGCCGGTGGGCTCCACCACCCTGACCTGGGCGGGCAGGCCGTCGCCGCTGGCCTGTAGCGCGAAGTGCTCGGGGCGGGCACCGTAGAGCACGCTGTCGCCGTGGTGCCCCTGCGGCGGCCGGTCCAGGGGCAGGTGCAGGCCGTCGTCGGTCACCACGCGCGCCGTGCCGTCCAGGTGCAGCCGGCCGGGAATGAAGTTCATGGCCGGCGAGCCGATGAAGCCCGCCACGAAGGCATTGGCTGGCCGGTCGTAGAGTTCGAGCGGCGCGCCCGCCTGCTCGACCACACCATCCTTGAGCACCACGATGCGGTCGGCCAGCGTCATGGCCTCCACCTGGTCGTGCGTGACGTAGACCGTGGTAGTGCGCAGGCGCTGGTGCAAGGCCTTGATCTCGGTGCGCACCTGCACGCGCAGCTTGGCGTCCAGGTTGGACAGGGGCTCGTCGAACAGAAAGGCATCGGGCTGGCGCACGATGGCGCGGCCCATGGCCACGCGCTGGCGCTGCCCGCCCGAGAGCTGGCGTGGCGTGCGGTCCAGCAGTTGCTCCAGACCCAGGATGGCCGCCACCTCGCCCACCCGGCGCTGGATGGCTGCCTTGTCCTCGCCCTGCAGCTTGAGCGAGAAGCCCAGGTTCTGCGCCACCGTCATGTGCGGGTACAGCGCGTAGTTCTGGAACACCATGGCGATGTTGCGGTCCTTGGGCGCCACGTCGTTGATCGCGTGCCCGCCCAGGCGGATTTCGCCACTGGTGATGGCTTCGAGCCCCGCGATGGCGCGCAGCAGTGTGGACTTGCCACAGCCAGAGGGGCCGACCAGGGCGACGAATTCGCCGTCCTGGATGGCGATGTCCACACCATGGATCACGGGCGTGGCGCCGTAGTGCTTGACGATCTGGTGGAGGGAGAGGGCGGCCATGTCGGTCAGTCTTTCACGCCACCGGCGGTGAGGCCGCGGACGAGGTAGGTGCGCACCAGCACCGTGAAGATCACCACCGGGAACATCACCAGCGTGCCGCTGGCGGCGATCTTGGTCCACTCCCAGCCTTCGTACTGCAGGAAGTTGACGATGGCCACGGGCGCGGTGATGGCGTTGGTGCGCGTGAGGATGAGGGCGTAGAAGAAATCGTTCCACGAGAAGATGAAGCACAGCACGGCCGTGGCCGCCAGCCCGGGCGAGGCCAGCGGCAGCGTGATGCGCCAGAACGCCTGCCACACGCCGCAGCCGTCGATGTAGGCGGCTTCTTCCAGGGCCGTGGGCACGGCCTCGAAGAAGGTCTGCATGAGCCAGATCACGATGGCCAGGTTGAAGGTCAGGTAGACGAGCGCCAGGCCGGCGATGGTGTCCTGCAGGCCCAGCCAGCGGTAGGCCAGGAAGAAGGGGATGGTGAAGGCGATGGGTGGCGCCATGCGTGTCACCAGAATCCACAGCGCCACATGGCGCCGCCACCTGAACTGCCAGCGCGTGAGCGCATAAGCCGCGGGCACGCCGATCAGCAGCGACAGCCCGGTGGACAGGGTGCTCACCGCCAGGCTGTTCCAGAAGGACTTGAGGAAGTTGCCCTGCAGCAGGCTGCGAAAGCCTTCCAGCGTGGGCACGAAGAGCAGGCTGTCCTCGAAGATCTCTGCCCCGGGCTTGAAGGCCAGCTGCACCAGCCACAGGAAGGGGAACATCACCACCAGCAGCAGGGCGATGGCCACCAGGCCGCGCGCATGGCGGCGCAGCCAGCCGGCGTGGCGCGTGGCAGGCAGCGGCAATGCGGCAGCAGCGGGTGGTGCCGGCAGGGGCAGGGTGGCGTCAGCGCTTGTCATGCTCGTTCCATCCGAGTCGGCCCACCAGCCAGCTGAGCGCGAACACGCCCGCGAGGATCACCATCGCGATGGCGCTGGCATAGCCCCAGTAGGAGAAGTTGAAGGCCTGGATGAAGCCGTAGTAGTTGGTCACCTCGGTCACCGTGCCCGGGCCGCCGTCGGTGAGCACATAGATCAGCGGAAAAGCCTTGAAGCTGTCGATCAGCCGGAACAGCCCGCACACCACGAGCACCGGCCGGATATGGGGGAACACGATGTAGATGAACAGCTGCCAGCGGTTGGCACCGTCCAGGCTGGCCGCCTCCAGCGGCTCATCGGGCACCATTTGCAGCGTGGCCAGCACCATCAGCATGGTGAACGGGAACCACTGCCAGGTGTCGGCGATGGAGATGGCCCACAGGGCCGTGTCGGGGTTGGCGATGAGCGAGCGCACGGGCAGGCCCACGGCCTCCAGCGCGCGGTGCAGGGGGCTCACGTCGGGCGTGTACATGATCTTCCAGATCAGCGCCACCACGATGGGCGGCAGCACCATGGGGATCAGAAACACCGTGCGCGTGGCGCCCAGCAGCCTGGAGCGCCCGTTGAGCAGCAGCGCCAGGCCCAGGCCCACCGCCAGCTGCAATGCCACGCTGGAGGCCGACAGCTTGAGCTGCGTGGCGATGGAGCGCAGGAAGCGTTCGTCTTCCAGCAGATGGCGGTAGTTGCCCAGAGGGTCCCTGAAGTGGAAGGTGGCGGACGCGTCCGTCAGGCTCAGCGGCGTGAAGCTGGCCACCAGCAGCGCCGTGGCCGGCGCCAGCGTGATGAGCAGCAGCACCGCCAGCGAGGGCAGCAGGCCCCACAGGAAGGCGCGCCGGCGGGCCTGCTCCCAGCCGATGCCCGGGCGCACAGTCAAGGCGGTCATGGACGTGGGGTCAAAGGTTCTGCCCGGCGCGCTTGAGCTCGGTGATCGACTGCGCCTGGGCCTGCTGCAGCGCCTGCTTGGCGCTGGCCTGGCCCGAGGCGATCAGCGCGATCGCCTTGTTGAGCTGCTGGTCCACCTGCGGGTAGACCGACACCGTGCGGTACTTCATGTGCCCGGTCTTGGAGGCCAGTTCGATCGAGTCGAGCGCCAGCTGCGCCAGGTCGTTGCCGTTGATGACCTGCTTGGCGCGGAACTCCCTGGAGTCGATGTCCGAGCGGCGCGCGGGCGAACCGTAGCCCGCCAGCACCGCCTTGCGCGTGGTCTGCTTGGACAGCGCCCACTGGATGAAGGCCCAGGCGGCCTCCTTGTTCTTCGAGCCCGTCGGAATGCCCAGGCCGTGCACGGCCGTCCCCGGGAAGCGCCCGGCCGGGCCCTTGGGCACCTGGCCGAACTTGAGCGTTTTGATCGTCTTGCTCGTGGCTGCGTCGCCCAGTTGCGCCAGGTGCAGCTGGCCCGCGTCGGTGAAGTTCACGCGCCCGAGCTTGAGCGCCTGGGTCACCTGGTCGGGCGTGTAGGTGATGGCGCCATCGGGCCCGAACTCGCGCAGCAGGCTGGCGTAGTACTCGGCCGCGGCAATCGCCTCGGGCGTGTCCAGCGTGGGGTACAGGTCGTCGGGTGCCTTGCGGAACACGTCGCCGCCGAAGGCGTGCAGGTAGGGCACGAAGGTCCAGCCGTAGTGGCTGTCGGAGACGAAGCCCGCCACGCGCTCCTTCTTGTTCACGGCGCGCAGCACCTTGACCAGGTCGTCCGTGGTGTCGGGGTAGGCCAGGCCGGCCTGCTGCACCAGGTCGAAGCGTGAGGAGGCGGACAGCAGCGCCTCGGCGGTCCATGGGATGCCATAGAGCTTGCCGTCCTTGCCGGTTTCGGGCGCGCGGGCGCCGGGCAGGAAGTCGTTCACATCCCAGTCGGCGGGCGTGAGGTTGGGGTTCTTGATGAAATCGTCGAGCGGCGTGAGCCAGCCCGAGTTGATCCAGCGGCTCGAATAGATGAAGGTCACGTTGACCACGTCGTAGGCCGATCCCTTGGTGGACAGCTCCAGGTCGGCGCGCTGGTTGTAGACCGGGAAGGAGGGCGCGTCGAAATTCACCTTGGCACCCGTGAGCGCCTCGAACTCGGGCAGGTACTGCTGCAGCAGCTTGGGGTAGGCGGCGCTGAAGGTCGAGACATTCAGGGTCACGCCCTGGAACTTCTTGGCACCGCTCTGGGCGTGGGCAAAGCCGGGCAGCAGGGCGGTGGCACCGAGGGCCGAAGCGGCCTGGAGCAATTGGCGTCGTTGGGTCATATCGGGCATTCCTTGATCTGGCAGGGGCCGTAGTTACTGCGTTTGTCTGATGAAACTGGCGTGGGCTAAGCCAGTGCCCCCGCGCAAGGGCCGCCCCGCCGCGAAGGCGGCGTATCCAGCGCATGCGCTGGGGGCGTCCCCCTCCCGACTCGCGCAGCGAGTCGAGAGAGGGGGAAGGCGCGAAGCGACTCAGGGGGTGATTTCATGCCGTGGCGGTGATGAGGGTGTCGATCTGCGCGTCGTTGGTGGCCTCGGGGCGTGTGCGCGTGCGGCTTTTGCGGCCGTCCACGGCCACGGCCGGGTCGCCGTGCACGGTGACGCGGCGCACCAGACGGGCCTGGTTGCCGTAGTCGTTGATCGCGAAATGCTGGGTGGCGCGGTTGTCCCAGATCGCCACGTCGTCCTGCTGCCACTGCCAGCGCACGGTGTTCTCCAGGCGGACCACGCGGTTCTGCAAAATCTCGAAGAGGCGCGCCGATTCGGTGCTGGAGAAGCCCGCGATCTTCTTGACGAAGTGGCCCAACAGCAGCGCGCGCTCGCCCGACACCGGGTGCACATGCACGACAGGGTGCTCGGCCTCGTACACGGCCGAGACGAAGACCTTGCGGTGGTGGTTCAGGCGCTCCTCCTCGACCACCACGCGCTCGGCGCCGTAGTCGTAGTCGTTGCTGTGCACGGCCCACAGGCCATCGGCCAGGCGCTTGAGGTCTTCGGGCAGGCGTGCATAGGCAGCCGCCGTGTTGGCCCACACCGTGTCGCCACCGTAGGCCGGGATCTTCACGCCGCGCAGGATGCCGTACTTGGGGAAGGCATCGAGAAAGGTCACGTCGGTGTGCCACGAATCGGCGCGGCCACCGCCCTTGGAGGCATCGAGCTCGAAAATGCGCGTGCCCGCGGGCGAAGGCACCGTGGGGTGGGCCACCGTCTTGCCCAGCAGGGCGCCGAAGGCCTGGTGGCTGGCATCGGTAAGGTGCGACTGGCCGCGGAAGAACAGCACCTTGTGCTGCACCAGCGCGGCGGTGAGGTCGGCGATGGTGGCGCCATCCAGTTCACCCGAGAGCTTCAGGTCCAGGACTTCACCGCCCAGGCTGCCGGCCACGCGGCGGATGCGCAGATTCCCGAAGGAGGTATCGATGTTGGATGGGGACGAGGTCGCGCTCACGGGCAAGCTCCAGCAGTGGTGGGGGAGCGCCGGATTCTGCGGACGCGGGGCCTGCGTGCGAAGCAATGAAAACCGATATCCAAGCTGCCGAAACATTCGGCAATATCGAAAGCAGCGAAAGTTGGGAGGAGGGCGCGTGTGCGTCAGCGACCGGCCAACTGGCCACCGGAGGGGGCAGCCTCCAAGGTGACGGCATCACTGCGGTCCTTGAGTCCAATGCCCGTGAGGCCCAGGCGCCTGGCCTCCACGCACAGCCACCACAGGCGCGCCGCGGCAGCGGCGGGCGCCAGGCCTTCGGCCCGCACGTTGGAGATGCAGTTGCGCTCGGCATCGCTGCGGCCCACGTGGGGCTGCCAGGTGAGGTAGATACCCAGGCTGTCGGGCGAGCTCAGGCCCGGGCGCTCGCCAATCAGCACGGCCACCATGCGCGCGCCCAGCAGCGCGCCGACCTCGTCGCCCAGGGCCACGCGCGCCTGGGTGGCGATCACCACGGGCCCCATGTGCCAGCCCTGCGGGGTGCCTTGCACGATGGCCTGCACCAGCGGCACGGCGTTGCGCTCGATGGCCAGCGCCGAGAGGCCGTCGGCCACGACCAGCAGCAGGTCGCAGCCTGCCTGCGGTGCGTCGCCGAGCTGCCGTGCATCGGCTGCATCCAGGCGCCGGCCGAGGTCGGGGCGCAGCAGGTAGGTGGCCCGGTCGGGCGCGGCGCTGGCCACACGCAGCGTGGCGCAGCCCAGATCGGTGAGCTGTGTTGCCAGCGCATCGCCATCGAGCGGCAGGTGCACCGCATCGCGCGCTTGGGCATGGGCCAGGCCGAAGTCGAGCAGCGCGCCGGTGGGGATGGCCGTGCCGGCACGGCCCAGGGCCAGCCGGGCGGCGGTGTGGGCGCGCAGGTCGCCCCAGGGGTCGGGCTGTGGGCCGATGGAGGGAGCCGGGAGAGTCATGCGCGCATGCCTATCTGCCGCAATTGGGCGATGGCGGCCTGTTGCTGCGCGGCGGGCAGCAGCCGGCCCGCCTCGTCCGCCAGGTGCATGCGCTGCAGCCAGGCATCGAACTCGGGGGCGCGTTGCAGGCCCAGCACCTCGCGCAGGTAGAGTGCATCGTGGAACGAGGTGCTCTGGTAGTTGAGCATGATGTCGTCGGCCCCCGGCACGCCCATGATGAAGGTCAGGCCCGCCACGCCCAGCAGGGTCATCAGCGTGTCCATGTCGTCCGAATCGGCTTCGGCATGGTTGGTGTAGCAGACGTCGCAGCCCAGCGGCACACCGAGCAGCTTGCCGCAGAAATGGTCTTCCAGGCCCGCGCGGATGATCTGCTTGCCGTCGTACAGGTACTCGGGCCCGATGAAGCCGACCACCGTGTTGGTGAGCAGCGGCGAGAAGGCGCGCGCCACGCCGTAGGCCCGCGCCTCGCAGGTCTGCTGGTCCACGCCGTGGTGGGCGTTGGCCGACAGGGCGCTGCCCTGGCCCGTCTCGAAGTACATCACGTTGTCGCCCAGCGTGCCGCGCTGCAGGGACAGGGCGGCCTCGCGCGCCTCGCGCAGCAGCGCCAGGCTGACGCCGAAGCCCGCGTTCGCCTTCTCGGTGCCGGCAATGGACTGGAACACCAGGTCCACCGGCGCGCCCTGCTCGATCATCTGCACGGTGTTGGTCACATGCGTGAGCACGCACGATTGCGTGGGGATCTGCAGCGTGGAGACCACGCCATCGAGCATGTGCACCAGCCCGGTGAGTGCGGCGATGCTGTCCGTGGCCGGGTTGATGCCGATCACCGCGTCGCCCGCGCCGTAGAGCAGGCCATCGACCATGGAGGCCGCGATGCCGCGCAGGTCGTCGGTCGGGTGGTTGGGCTGCAGGCGCACGGCCAGGTGGCCCGGCAGGCCGATGGTGTTGCGAAAACGCGTGACCACGCGGCACTGGCGCGCCACGGCCACCAGGTCCTGGTTGCGCATGAGCTTGCTCACGGCGGCCACCATCTCGGGCGTAAGACCCGGGGCCACGGCGGTGAGCGCGGCGGTATCGGCCGCCAGCAGCCAGTCGCGCAGGCCGCCCACGGTGAGGTGGGCGATGGGGGCGAAGGCCGCGGCGTCGTGCGTGTCGATGATGAGGCGCGTGACCTCGTCGCTCTCGTAGGGCACTAGTGCCTCGTTCAGGAAGCGGGGCAGTGGCACATCGGCCAGGCACATGCGTGCTGCCATGCGTTCCACTGCCGATTGCGCCGCGATGCCGGCCAGCGCATCGCCCGAGCGTGCGGGCGTGGCCTTGGCCATCACCGCGCGCAGGTCGTCGAACAGCCAGCGCTGGCCGTGGAGGGTGTGGTGGTAGGTCGCCGACATCGGTGCAGGGATGGGTGGGCCGTGGCAATGATGGCATGCCCTTGCAAGCGGTGTGCCACGGTGGGGTACCGCAGTCTTAGCTGTTTTGGTTGTTAATAACTGAGAAAACCTTCGTTCCCAGAATAAGAGCGGCAACCTAGAGTTGGGGCATCTGCGGCACCACCGCCCCCACGTCCCACGAGGTTCTCATGTCTGCCGTTCTGTCTTCTGTTGTTGCCGCCCCCTATGGCGACGCACCGCCGCAAGGCCTGGTGATCCGCTCCATCGAAGGCGCAGCCGGCCCGCTGGGGGCTGAGGTGCTGGGCCTGGACCTGTCGCGCCCGCTGGGCCGTGAGGACTTCGCACGCATCCACCGTGCGCACCTGGACCACCATGTGCTGGTGTTCCGCGACCAGCGCATCACGCCTGCCCAGCATGTCGACTTCAGCCGCCGCTTCGGGCCGCTGCAGATCCATGTGCTCAAGGGCTTCCAGCTCGCGGGCCACCCCGAGATCCTGATCGTCTCCAACATCAAGGACGGCGCCGGCCAGCCCATCGGCCTGGGCGATGCGGGCCACTACTGGCATTCGGACCTGTCGTACAAGGACAAGCCCAGCCTGGGTTCGCTGCTGCATGCGCAGGAGTTGCCGGGCGAGGGCGGCGACACCCTGTTCGCCGACCAGCACGCCGCTTATGACGCACTGCCCGAAGCGCTCAAGGCGCGCATCGCGCCGCTGCAGGCCGAGCACAGCTACCTGGCCAAATACGAGGAGCTGCGCGCCCGCAGCCCCTGGCGCCCCAAGCTGACCCAGGCGCAGATCGACGAGGTCGCGCCTTCCATCCACCCCGTGGTGCGCACCCACCCCGAGACAGGTCGCAAGGCGTTGTTCGTGAGCGAGCACTTCACGACGCGCATCGTGGGCCTGCCCGAGGACGAAAGCCAGGCCCTGCTGGCCGAGCTGTTCGCCGCCAGTGTGCGCCCCGAGTTCACCTACCGCCACCAGTGGCAGCCGCACGACCTGGTGTTCTGGGACAACCGCTCCGTGACCCACCTGGCGGCCGGCACGCCCGACAGCGAGCGCCGCAAGCTGTACCGCACGACCATCGAGGGCGATGTGCCCTTCTGATTCGCCGCTGACTCCATCCCCTGTTTTCCATCTTTGACTGCACAGTACCCATGACCATGTTCCAGACCTCCCGCCGCCGCCTCGTGCGCAAGACCATCGCGGCCCTGGCCACTGCCGGGCTGCTGGCCGGCGGGTTGAGCGCCACGGCCCATGCGGCCGAGGGCCAGCTGCGCATTGCGCAGCAGTTCGGCATCGTCTACCTGCTGCTCAACGTGGCGCAGGAGAACAAGCTGATCGAAAAGCACGGCAAGGCCGCGGGCGTGGACATCAAGGTCGAGTTTTTGCAGCTGTCGGGCGGCTCGGCCGTCAACGATGCGCTGCTGTCGGGCAATATCGACATCGCCGGTGCCGGCGTGGGCCCGCTGTTCACGCTCTGGGACCGCACCAAGGGCCGCCAGAACGTCAAGGGCGTGGCCTCGCTGGGCAACTTCCCCTACTACCTGGTGAGCAACAACCCGGCCGTCAAGACCATTGCCGACTTCACCGACAAGGACCGCATCGCGCTGCCGGCCGTCGGCGTTTCGGTGCAGTCGCGCGTGCTGCAGATGGCCTCGGCCAAGCTCTGGGGCGACAAGGAGTTCAACCGCCTGGACAAGATCCAGGTGGCGCTGCCGCACCCCGATGCGGCGGCGGCCATCATCAAGGGCGGCACCGAGATCACGGGCCACTTCGGCAACCCGCCCTTCCAGGAGCAGGAACTGGCCGGCAACCCCAAGGCGAAGATCGTGCTCAATTCGTACGACGTGCTGGGCGGCCCGGCATCGGCCACCGTGCTCTATGCCACCGAGAAATTCCGCAATGAGAGCCCCAAGACCTACAAGGCCTTCGTCGATGCGCTGGACGAGGCCGCGAAGTTCGTCTCCGCCAACCCTGAGAAGGCGGCCGACATCTACCTCAAGGTGGCCGGGGGCAACACCGACCGCGCGCTGCTGCTCAAGATCATCCAGAACCCCGAGGTTCAATTCAAGGTGCGCCCCGAGAACACGCAGGGCATGGGCCAGTTCCTGCACCGCGTGGGCGCCATCAAGAACCAGCCCACGGCGCTCAAGGATTACTTCTTCGACGACGCGCACACCGCGTCGGGCAACTGACGGGCCATGCGGGCATGAGTGAGCACACCATCCGGCTGGGCCCCTTCTCGCCGCCGCTGCAGAGCGAACGCGCGGCGCTGGAGGACGAGGCGCAGGCCCTGGGCCTGGGCCTGGCTGTTGCCAATGCGGACCTGCCTGCCGGTTCTTCCGCAGCGCTGCTGCAGGTGCAGGGCGTGAGCATCGACTACCGCACGCGCGAGCGCGTGGTGCGCGCCACGCACCGCGTGGGCTTCGACGTGCATGCGGGTGACCGCTTCGTGCTGCTGGGCGCCTCGGGCTGCGGCAAGTCCACCCTGCTCAAGTCGATTGCGGGCTTCATCGCGCCCAGCGAGGGGCAGATCCTGCTGGGTGGCCGCGCCGTCACGCTGCCCGGGCCCGACCGCGTGGTGGTGTTCCAGGAGTTCGACCAACTGCCCCCGTGGAAGACGGTGCGCGACAACGTGATGTTCCCGCTGCTGGCCTCGCGCAGCGTGGGCCGCAAGGAAGCGGCGGACCGCGCGGCGCTCTACATCGACAAGGTGGGGCTGTCCAAGTTCGCTGACGTGCACCCGCACCAGCTCTCGGGCGGCATGAAGCAGCGCGTGGCCATTGCGCGCGCGCTGGCCATGCAGCCCCAGGTGCTGCTGATGGACGAGCCCTTTGCCGCGCTCGATGCCCTCACGCGCCGGCGCATGCAGGAGGAACTGCTCTCGCTGTGGGACGAGTTCCGCTTCACGCTGATCTTCGTGACCCACTCCATCGAAGAGGCGCTGGTGGTGGGCAACCGCATCGCCATCCTCTCGCCGCACCCGGGGCGGCTGCGCGCCGAGGTCAACAGCCACCAGTTCGGGCTGAACAGCCTGGGCGGTGCCGACTTTCAGGCCACGGCCCAGCGCATCCACCGCCTGCTCTTCGATGAGCCCGGTGCGGCAGCCGTGCCGGGCCCGGTGCAGGCCGATGCCGAGGCCCTCACGCCCGGCCGCCAGGGCGGCGTGCCGCTTGTCACCCCGAAGCGGCCCGTGGGCGCGCTGCCCTTCCAAATTTCCGTATGAGCGCTCCCACCCTGCTGACCCCACCTGTGCGCCCCGAATTCGAGCGCAGCCTGGAGCCACTGGGCGGCATCGCGCCCGTGCAGCCGCTGCCCCTGGCCGCGCGCATCTGGCAACAGGCATGGGTGCGCAAGCTCGTGATCCTGGCCGTGCTGGCCGTGCTGTGGGAGGTGGTGGCGCGCTGGCAGGACAATGATCTGCTGCTGCCCACCTTTTTGCAGACCGCCAAGGCCCTGGTGGAGGGCTTGGCCTCGGGCGAGCTGGTGGCCAAGACGGCGATCTCGCTGTCGGTGCTGCTCAAAGGCTATTTCGCGGGCATCCTGGGTGCCTTCGTGCTCACCACGCTGGCCGTGTCCACGCAGTTCGGGCGCGACCTGCTGTCCACGCTGACCTCCATGTTCAACCCGCTGCCGGCCATTGCGCTGCTGCCGCTGGCGCTCTTGTGGTTCGGCCTGGGGCAGGGCAGCCTGGTGTTCGTGCTCGTCCATTCGGTGCTGTGGCCGCTGGCGCTCAATACCTATGCGGGCTTCCAGTCCGTGCCCGAGACCCTGCGCATGGCCGGGCGCAACTACGGCCTGACCGGCATGCGCTACGTGCTGCAGATCCTGGTGCCGGCTGCGCTGCCGTCCATCCTGTCGGGGCTCAAGATCGGCTGGGCATTTGCCTGGCGCACGCTGATCGCGGCCGAGCTGGTGTTCGGCGCATCGTCGGGCAAGGGCGGCCTGGGCTGGTACATCTTCCAGAACCGCAACGAGCTCTACACCGACAAGGTGTTCGCGGGCCTGGTGCTGGTGATCCTGATCGGCCTGGCGGTCGAGAGCCTGGGTTTCCATACGCTGGAGAGGCTCACGGTGCGCCGCTGGGGTGTTTCCAGGTAGGCGCCTACACTCGGGGCATGCTCCGCTGGTTTCTTGTCGTCTTTCTTGCGCTGATGTTCATCAGCTGGCTGTCGCCCATGCTGCGGCGCATCGGCTTTGGCAAGCTGCCGGGGGACCTGCGCTTTCGGTGGCGGGGGCGCGAATGGGATATCCCGCTCGCCTCCACATTGCTGCTGAGCTTCGTGGCCAGCCTCATCGCCAAGTTCATCTGAGCGCTGTCAGTCCCCGGCCTCCTGCAGCGCTGCGAGGAAGGCCTTGCGCCACCAGTGCACGTCGTATTCGCGGATGCGCGCCATGAGCTTGCCGTGCCGCGCCTGGCGCTCGGCCAGCGGCATCTGCAGCGCCTGCTGGATGCTGTCGGCCGTGCCCTGGGTGTCGTAGGGGTTCACGAGCAGGGCTTCCTTGAGCTGCTCGGCCGCGCCCGCAAAGCGCGAGAGCACCAGCACCCCCGGGTCCTCAGGGTCCTGCGCCACCACGTATTCCTTGGCCACCAGGTTCATGCCGTCGCGCAGCGGTGTCACCAGGCCCACGGCCGCGGCGCGGCACAGGCCGGGTACGCGCTTGCGCGCCACCGTGCGGTGGATGTAGCGCACGGGCATCCAGTCGAGCTCGCCATAGTCGCCGTTGACCGATCCGCACAGGCCTTCGAGCTCGTGGCGCAGGTCCGCGTAGGCGTGCACGTCGTCGCGCGAAGGCGAGGCGATCATGATCATCGTGGCGCTGTTGCGGTTCTCGGGGTAGCGGTCGAGCAGCTCGCGGTAGGCGCGCACCCGGTGCGGTATGCCCTTGGAGTAGTCGAGCCGGTCGATGCCCAGCAGCAGGCGCCGGCGCGAGTACTCGTCGCGCATGTTCTCGCAGGTTTCCACGGCGTCAGGTGCCTGCGTGAGCCGCGTGAACTCGTCCACGTCGATGCCGATGGGAAAGGCCTGCACCTGCACCGTGCCGCCAAAGGCGCGCAGGCGCTGGGCGCCCACTTCCTCGGCGCTGCCTTCGTTGCGCACATAGCGTGTGAAGTGCGAGACATCGGCCTCGCTCTGCAGGCCCACCAGGTCGTAGGCGAAGAGCGATCGCATCAACCATTCGTGCTGCGGAATGGCCGCCATGATGAGCGGCGGCGGCATGGGGATGTGCAGGAAGAAGCCGATGCGCTGGCGGCAGCCCATGGCGCGCAGTTCGGCGGCCAATGGGATCAGGTGGTAGTCGTGCACCCAGATGGTGTCGTCCTCGCGCAAGAGCGGCAGCAGCTTGCGCGCAAACATCTGGTTCACGCGGCGGTAGCCGGCGACGTAGCTGGCGTTGAAGTCGGCCAGGTCCAGCCGGTAGTGGAACACCGGCCAGAGCACGCTGTTGCTGTAGCCCTGGTAGTAGGCGTCGTGGTCTTCGCGGCACAGGTCCACGGTGGCCAGCGTCACGGGCCCGGCCTGGCGGGTATGGAGTTCGCCCTCGCCAGGCGTGCCGCCTTCGACGACGGTGCCGCTCCAGCCGAACCAGAGGCCTCCGGTCTGGTTGAGGGCCTCGCCCAAGGCAACCGCCAGGCCTCCAGCGGCAGGTTTGCGGGGGTCGGCGAGGCGGTTGGAGATGACAACAAGACGGCTCATGCGTCCATCATCTCCACCAGAACCGCGTTCGCTTGTGGGACACGGCCGCAAACCGGGGGTGTGGGGCTCAAATCACGCTGTCCCAGCGGGCCGACAGGCGCACGGCCGCGTTGATCACGCCCACCATCGAGTAGGTCTGTGGAAAGTTGCCCCACATCTCCTGCGTTTCCGGGTGCGTGTCTTCCGACAGCAGGCCCAGCGGGTTGCGTGCAGCCAGCATGGTCTCGAAGATGGCGCGCGCCTCGTCCTTGCGGCCGATGCGCGCCAGCGCATCGATGCGCCAGAAGGTGCAGATGTTGAAGGCCGTCTCGGGCTTGCCGAAGTCGTCGGCCGCCTCGTAACGGCGCATGTAGGGGCCGTCGCACAGGCTCTTTTCCATGGCCTCGACGGTGCTCACGAAGCGCGGGTCCTTGGGGTCGATCAGGCCGACCTCGGCCATCAGCAGTACGCTGGCATCGAGCTCGTTGCCGCCGAAGCTTTCGGCAAAGGCCTGGCGCGATTCGCTCCACGATTTGGCGATGATCTCCTCCTGCATACGCTGCGCGTGGCCGTGCCAGTAGGCGGCGCGGTCGGGCAGGTTCAAGGCCGTGGCGATCTTGGCCAGGCGGTCGCAGGCGGCCCAGCTCATGAGGGCCGAAGAGGTGTGCACGCGCGCACGCGTGCGCAGCTCCCACATGCCGGCGTCGGGCTGGCCGTAGACGCGCACCGCGTTCTCGCCCACCTGTTCGAGCCGCGTGAACTCCCCCAGGCCCGCGCGGTGCAGCAGCCGGTGGTCGTGGAAGGCCTGGGCCGCGCCCAGCACGATGTTGCCGTACACGTCGTGCTGGAAATGCTCGGCCGCCTGGTTGCCCATGCGCACCGGGCCCATGCCACGGTAGCCCGCCAGCTGCGGCACCAGGGACTCGGGCAGCTCGCGCTCCAGGCCGATGCCGTACAGCGGCTGGATGTGCCCGCTGCCGGCATCCACCACCACATTGCTGAGCCAGCGCAGGTAGTCCTCCATGGTGCCCACTTCGGACAGGCTGTTGAGCGCGCGCACCACGAAGAAGGCGTCGCGCAGCCAGCAGAAGCGGTAGTCCCAGTTGCGCCCGCTGTAGGCCGACTCGGGGATGCTGGTGGTCATGGCCGCCACGATGGCGCCCGTGTCCTCGTACAGCGAGAGCTTGAGCGTGATGGCCGCGCGGATCACTGCGTCCTGCCACTCCAGCGGCACGGCCAGGGCCCGGCTCCAGCCGCGCCAGTAGGCGGTGGTCTCCTGCTCGAACAGGCGCGCCGTGTCGGCGATGCCATCGAGCAGGCTCTCGTCGGCGCCCAGGATGAAGTTGTGCTCGCGCGTGAGCACGAAGGGCTGGCCCGAGAGCACGTGCGATACCGGCGCATCGGTGGACAGGCGCAGCGCCATGCTGCCGCCCACATAGCGGATGTGGTTGCTGCCGCGCGTGATCTGTGGTTCGGTCTGGCCCCAGTCGTAGCGCACCTTGATGGCCACGCGGATGCGCGGCGAGCCCTGGATGGGGCGCACCCGGCGCACCAGCGTCATGGGCCGGAAGAAGCGCGAGCGGCTGAAGAAGCGCGGCGCGAAGTCGGTGATCTCCACGCCGTGCCCGGCCTTGTCGAACAGCTGGGTGCGCAGGATGGCGGTATTGGGCTCGTACCACTGGTGCGCAGACGCCATGTCCTCGATCTCGATGGCGAAGTGGCTGCCGTCCTCGCCCGGCTGCAGCAGGGCATTGAAGACCGGGTCGCCATCGAAGCGCGGCAGGCAGCACCAGACCATGCGGGCCTGGCTGTCGATCAGGGCGCTGATGGCGCAGTTGCCGATCATGCCCAGGTTGAGCGAGCCCTGTTGCGGCGCCACGGCGGCGGTGGGTTGGTCGTGGGTCGTGGTGGTGGTCATCGTGCGCGCTCCCAGGAGGTTCGTGCCGCCGACAGCCAGCCACGCAATGCGGCCGGTGTCATGCAGCGGTGCTGTGCCTGCGTCGGGCCTTCGCCCACCTTGATGCCCCAGCCGCCCAGGGCATGCACGGCGGCAAAGCCGGCTTCATCGGTCACGTCATCACCGGCGAAGACGGGCATGCGGCCCGCAAAGGGTGGCTGCGTCATGAAGTCGGTGATGGCCTGGCCCTTGTCCACGCCACGGGGCTTGGCTTCGAAGACGAACTTGCCTTGCATGAGTTCCAGGCCATGCACCTTGCGCAATGCAATCAGCATGGTCTCGCGGCACAGGTCTTCCAGGTGCGGTGCCAGCCGGTAGTGCAGGGCCACGCTGGCGCGCTTGGGTTCGACCAGCAGCCCGGCGTGCTGCGCGGCCAGTTGCGTGGTGGCCTGGAGCACGGGCTCCAGGTTGGGCGGGGTGATGGCCGGGCGCGATCCATCGGCCAGCCGGTACTGCGAGCCGTGCTCGCTGGCCAGCGGCAGGCGCAAGGGGTCCAGGAAGTGGTCGATATCGCTCTCGCGCCGGCCCGTGACGATGGCCAGGGCACCATCGAGGTGCGTGCTCAGGGCGGCGAGTGTGGGAACCAGACCCGACGAGATGCGCACGGCCTCGGGCCGGGGCGCCATCTCGGTGAGGGTGCCATCGAAATCAAGAAAAAGCGCATGGGCTGTTGACAGGGAAGGGAGCAGCTGCATGTGGCCGCACCATAGCAGACGGGATAGGCCTCTGCCAGCGAGCCTGAGCGCTTGCGCGGGTACTTGTCGTACGTCCGCAGCAGGCCCGAAAGCCGCTCCAGGCTTGGGCTTGCGCAGGGTGGGGGCTTGCAAAGGCTGTGCTGCGCCCCCATTGTCACAAGATGAAAATGGCCCTTTGTCTTACAGGCAGCCCCACCTGCCCAGCGCACGCTGCAGCGTGCTCCACGGAGATTTTTGCGTGAACGAAGAAGCATCCCCCCACATCGTCTGCCCCCATTGCCACACCACCAACCGCGTCAAGCGGGCGGACTTCTCGAGCGCCCCCGATTGCGGCAGCTGCCACCAGCCCCTGTTCGCCGGCGCGCCCGTCTCGTTGGATGCCGCGTCGTTCGACAAGCATGTGGGCCGCAGCCACCTGCCCGTGGTGGTGGACTTCTGGGCCCCCTGGTGCGGCCCCTGCCTGCAGATGGCGCCGGCCTTCGCGCAGGCCGCCAAAGACCTGGAACCGCAGGTGCAGCTGGCCAAGCTCGATACCGAGGCCCACCAGGCGATTGCGGGGCGCTTTGGCATCCGCAGCATCCCGACCATGATCCTCTTCAAGGAAGGGCGTGAGGCCGCGCGGGTCTCTGGCGCCATGAATGCCGCCGACATCGCGCGCTGGGTGCGCAGCGTGGGCTGACCGGGCTCAGCGGATTCCGAGGATCCGGTCGAGGGAGAGGTTGCCCGCGCCGCGCCCGGCCAGGTAGAAGAGCAGGCCGGCCCACGACAGGTGCGTGGGCCAGGCGTCGGGGTAGACGAAGACCTGGATCACCAGCACCATGCCCAGCAGCGCCAGGGCCGACAGGCGGGTGCACAGGCCCAGCACCAGCAGCACCGGGAACAGGTGCTCGGCCACGGTCGCCATCTGTGCCGCCAGCTCGGGCGGGAGCAGGGGCAGCTTGTACTCCTCGCGGAACAGCAGGTAGGCGCTGTCCGAGATGGTGAACCAGCCCTCGACCTTGGTGCGGGCCGACATCCAGAAGATCGCGGCAATGCCCAGGCGGTTGGCCAGTGCCAGCAGGCTGTGCGGCGTGGCCCATTCCAGCAAACCGGCCAGCCGGGCCAGCGCATGGCGTGGGCCCGAGGCGGGCACCGTGGGCGTGGCATGGGGAAACGAAGAGGTGGTGTTCATGGTGTGTCCTTCTCAGCGGGAATTCGGGGTGGGTGGCAGGCACAGTGCGCCGGCCTGCAGCAGCTGGACCAGGAGCGCGCCCAGGTCGGCGCCGGGATCGGCGGCCAGCGCCCTCTCGGCAGCCTGCGCCAGCGTCTGGCCTGCGGCACAGGCGTTCAGGAAATCCATGCCCGCGCGCTGCAGCGGCATCCACTGCACGCCGCCCGCGGGCCGGGTGAGCAGGGCGCCATCGCCCTGCCAGGGCAGTTCGGCATCCATGGCTTCGCCGTTGCGCTGGCGTTGCCAGAGCGTGCAGGCCGGGTGGTCTTCGCTCCAGGCCCAGCGGGCCGCGGGGTGGGGCACCAGGTGCATGCCCGCCAGGGCGTCCGGTGCCTGGGCGGCCAGCCAGGCGGCATCCAGCGCCGGGGCGTCGGCGGCCAAGTGGCTCTCGGTCCAGCAGCGGTCCAGGTGGGCCACGCCGGGCAGGTAGGGCAGGTCTGCCGCGGGCGCGAAGCGCTGCAGGAAGTGGGCGAAGCCTTCGCCATAGGCCATCAGGCGCGCATCGCGCGGGGGCTGTTCCTGCACGAAGACAGCGGCCGCCGCGCGCAACCAGTCTTCGCCGACCATGCCGCCCACCGTGGGGTAGTTGGCCAGCAGGGCGTCGATGCAGCCCTTGTGCACCGTGTTGCGGTACACCGCAAAGCCCGGCTGGGCCTGCAGGGCGGCCAGCCATTCCGGCGCCTCGGCGTGGGGCGCTGACAGCGGCATCAGCGCATTCGCGAGGCCCTCCTGGAAATGGCTCAGTTGCATGGCAAGGCCTCCAGATCTGCATGCGCCTGCGCACGTTCGTCGCGCAGCACGTCGAACGCGGGCAACTGGTCGTCGCGTTCGATCAAGGTGGGCACCGGGCCGGTGCGCTCGATCACGCGCCGGTACAGTGCCCACACGGCATCGGCCACGGGGGCATCATGGCTGTCGATCAGCAGGGCATTGCCCAGTGCGGGGTCGGCCTGGTGGCCGGCCAGGTGGATCTCGGCCACCGCATGCAAGGGGAAGGCGTCCAGGTAGTCCTCGGCGCGCGTGCCCAGGTTGTGGGCGCTCACATGGACGTTGTTCACGTCCAGCAGCAATTGGCAGCCGGTGCGGCGCACCAGTTCGGCCAGGAAGTCGGTTTCGGCCCAGTCGTGGCCGTTGAGGTGCAGGTAGTGCGTGGGGTTTTCGATGGCGATGGGCCGCCCCAGCACCTCCTGCGTGCGCCCGATGTTGGCCGCCACGCGCGCCAGGGCCGCATGGGTGCGGGGGAAGGGCAGCAGGTCGGGCAGGTAGCGGCCGCCCCAGGTGGACCAGGCCAGGTGCTCTGAGACGATGGCCGGCTCGATGCGCCGCGCCAGGGCCGCCAACCGGGCCAGGTGCGCCTCGTCGGGCGGCGCGTCGGCCGCCAGCGAGAGCGATACACCATGCAGTGCCACCGGGTGCCGGGCGCGGATGGCCTCCAGCCAGGCCAGGCGCGGGCCGCCATCGGCCAGGTAGTTCTCGGGGTGCACCTCCCACCACAGGCCGGGGTCCGTGCAGTGCAGGGCCTGTTCGTAGTGCGCGGGCTTGAGCCCCAGGCCGGCGGTGAGGTGCGGTGCCATGGCGTGCTACCTGGCGGATCAGCTCTTCATCGGGGTGAGCGAGCCCATGCCCTTGGGGGTCTTGATCGATGCGCAGGTGCCGGCCGGCACGAACTTCCAGGCATTCGCCTGGTAGTCCACCTTGGAGGTGCCCGCACAGGTGGTGCCTGCGCCGGCCGCACAGTCGTTCTTGCCGGCCAGGGAGACGCCATAGCACTTTTCCATGGCGGGCTTGGCGGCTTCGGCGGGTTTGTTGGTCTGGGCCAGGGCGGCGCCGGATGCGAGGGCGGCAAGGGCCAGGGCGCCGAGGCTGATGGAAGAACGTGCGGTCATGTCGGGATCTCCGTTGGGCTGAGGGGGTTGTGGAACAGACCGGAGGGACTGCAGCTGCGAATGCACTGCGGCCACCGATCTGCGCTGTAATTCGCACTGGCGGAGTGCCGGGTTACACCGCCGGCAAAAAAATCCAGACAAAAAGAAATTGGCACCCGCTGTAACCCGTGGGCCCCGCAATGCGAATACCGGTGAGGGAGAACGCATGGAGATCGAAGAGCGACTGCGCAGCCTGCTGCTGCTGGGACTGGACGCCGATGCGGCGGCCTACCAACGGTTCCTCAAGGAGCTGAGTGCCCACCTGCGCGCCTTTCTGCGCCGCCGGTTGGCGCAGCGGCCCGATGAGGTGGAGGACCTGGTGCAGGAGACCTTGCTGGCGGTGCACAACCAGCGCCATACCTACCGGACCGACATGCCGGTGACGGCCTGGGTGCATGCGATTGCGCGCTACAAGCTCATCGATTGGCTGCGCTCGCACCGGGTGAAAGAGGCGCTCAACGATCCGCTGGACGATGCCAACGAGCTGTTCTCCAGCAGCGACAGCGAGGCGGCCCAGGCCCGGCGCGATCTGGGGAAGTTGCTGGAGACGCTGCCCGACCGGCAGCGCCTGCCCATCCAGCATGTGAAGCTGGAAGGGCTGTCGGTGGTGGAGACGGCGCAGCTCACGGGGCTGTCGGAATCGGCAGTCAAAGTCGGCGTGCACCGGGGCCTCAAGGCCCTGGCCGCCAAGATCAGGGGAATGGCATGAAAACCGATGAATTGATCCAATTGCTGGCCACCGATGCCGGCCCGGTGCAGGCCCAGGCCATCGAGCGCCGTTTTGCGCTGGCCTGCCTCGCGGGCATGGCCGGGGCCGGTGTGCTGATGGTGGCGGTGTTCGGGGTGCGCCATGACCTGGCGCAGACCCTGGTGCTGCCCATGTTCTGGACCAAGCTGGTGTTTGCCGCGGCACTGGCCCTGGCCGGCCTGGCGCTGCTGCGCCGCATGGCGCGCCCCGGCATGGCCGTGGGCCACGCCGCGGCGCTGGTGGCCGTGCCGCCGCTGGTGCTGTGGGCCATGGCAGGGGGGGCGCTGTCGCAGGCCGACCCTGGCGAGCGGATGGCCCTGGTGCTGGGCAGCACCTGGCGCACCTGCCCTTTCAACATCGCGCTGCTTTCCGTGCCGGCCTTCGTCGCAGGTTTCTGGGCGCTCAGGGGCGCCGCTCCCACGCAGCTGGCCTGGGCCGGTGCCGGGGCGGGCCTGTTGGCGGGGGCGTTGGGCGCGCTGGTCTATGCCCTGCACTGCCCCGAGATGGCCTCGCCTTTCATCGCGGTCTGGTACCTGGCCGGCATGGCGCTGCCCACGGCGCTGGGCGCGCTGCTCGGGCCCCGCCTGCTGCGCTGGTAGCGGTTCAGGGAGCTGGGTGGGCCGACAGCCACTGGGCCACGGCCTCCACCCGGGCCTGGTGGATCAGGTCGCCCACTTGCGGGCCCGACAGGCCCTTGGCGGCGGCCTTGGCCGCGATCTCGCGCGTGACCACCGACTGCGCGGCCGCCAGCACGCCCAGCAGGCGCGGGCGTTGGGGGTAGGCGTTCTCCTCCATGCCCAACCGGCCGCGTGCATCGCACTCGCAGGCCAGCAGGATCTCGGGCATGCGCCCGGGCTTGCGCAGCGCGTCGCAGCGTTCCAGCAGGCGCACCAGCGGCGCGGCGGCGAGCTCGCCGCTGCGGTGGATGTTGCCATGCTCGCGCGCCACCACGTCGGCGATCTCACGGCAGTCCACGGGCACGCGCAGGCGCTCGGCCACGTCCTGCAGCAGCTCGGCGCTGCGCCGTTCGTGGTCGATGTGGCGCGGCAGCACATCGGCCGGTGTTGTGCCCTTGCCCAGGTCGTGCGCCAGGCAGGCAAAGCGCACGGTGAGCGGAGCGTCGAGCCGCGCCGCCATGTCCAGCACCATCATCAGGTGGATGCCGGTGTCCACCTCGGGGTGGTGCTCGGCGCGCTGGGGCACGCCCCACAGGCGCGCCACCTCGGGCAGCAGTACCTGCAAGGCCCCGCAGTCGCGCAGCACCTCGAACATGCGCGAGGGTTTGGCTTCCATCAGCCCGCGCGCCAGCTCCTGCCACACGCGCTCGGGCACCAGGTGGTCCACCTCGCCTTCGGCCACCATCTGGCGCATCAGCGCCATGGTTTCGGGCGCCACGGTGAAATCGGTGAAGCGCGCAGCAAAGCGTGCCAGGCGCAGGATGCGCACCGGGTCTTCGCGGAAGGCCTCGGTCACATGGCGCAGCACGCGCGCCTGCAGGTCCTGCTGGCCGCCGTAGGGGTCGACCAGGGTGTCCGGCGCATCGGGACTCCGGGCAATGGCATTGATGGTCAGGTCGCGGCGCGAGAGATCCTCCTCCAGCGTCACTGCGGGCGAGTTGTCCACCACAAAGCCGCGGTAGCCGCGCCCGCTCTTGCGCTCGGTGCGTGCCAGCGCATATTCCTCGCGTGTCTCGGGGTGCAGAAAGACCGGAAAATCCCTGCCCACGGGCAGGTAGCCACCCGCGAGCATCTGCTCGGGCGTTGCACCCACCACGACCCAGTCGTGGTCATTCACGGGGCGCCCGAGCAGCGCGTCGCGCACTGCGCCCCCTACCATGTAGATTTGCATGGCGGCAGTGTAGGGGAGCTGCGGGGAACGCCGTATAGTGCGCCCCTCAGCAGCCCACGGTCAGCGCCATGTCCATCTCATCCTCCCTCACCATCGCGCAGCTCAACCCGGACGGCAGCGTGCCCGTGCCCACGCCGCCCGATGCGGCTGCGAACGCTGCGGCCGAGGCCCTGCGGCGCGAAGCGCAGTTCGAGGCGATGCAGGTCCAGCTGGAGTCCCTGCAGGAGATCCTGGCCAAGCCGCTCAGCGAAATCCTGGCCGACCGCGACAAGTTCAAGGAGACCGCCGCGGCCTGGGATTCCTATGGCGCCATGTGGATGCTGTCGCAGCGCGCCATGAAGCGTGTGGCGCTGGACCTGGCGGCGCAGCAGGGTGTGGGCGAGGAGGAAGTCGTGGCGCGCGCCATGCGCCATGCCAATGCGGTGCTCAATGGCGATGGCGAGGACCTGGGCGGCATCGTTGCCGAGGCCCAGTTGGCGCACATTGCGCGCCACCGGGCCTTGTTGCGCAAGCAGTTTCGTTAGGAAAACACCGGCCGGAAGAAGCTGCGCTCGTAGCTGATGATGCAGCCCGTCTCTTCCGCATAGCGGAAGGCCGCCTGGCACTCGGCATCTTCCATGGAGCGCTGGCGGTAGACCTCGTAGCTCGCCAGGCTCTCGAAGGTGAACAGCGCCAGCGCGATGTTGTTGGCGCCTTCGCTGGGCATGAAGTAGCCGTGGTGCTGGCCGCCGAATTTCTCGACCAGCGGGATCCACAGCTTGCCATAGTGCTCGAATTCCTTGAGCTTGGAGGTGTTGAGCACGTAGCGCAGGTAGATGGTGACGGCCATGCGCTGCTCCTCAAACATGGCGCAGGCGGTAGGGTTCCTCGAAGTCGAGGAAATCCTTCTCGGCCAGGGCGTCGTCGATCCAGGCCTTCACGCCGGGCAGGGCGCGCACGCGCTGCACGTAGGCGGCGATCTGCGGTGGCACCGGCAGGCCGTAGCTGTGCAGGCGCATGCACACGGGGGCGAAATAGGCATCGGCCACGGTGAACTCGCCGAACAGCAGCGGGCCGCCGTGTTCCGCGAGCAGGGCGCTCCACATGTCCACCAGGCGCTGCACGTCGGCGCGCACACCGGCCTTGTCGCGCCAGATCAGGGCGCCGGTGGTGGCCAGGTCGGCCTCGATGTTCATCGGGCAGTTGCTGCGCAGGGCGGTGAAGCCGCTGTGCATCTCGGCGCAGACGCTGCGCGCGCGGGCACGCGCCTGGGCGCTGGCGGGCCAGAGCTTTTTGTCCGGGTAGGTCTCGGCGACATATTCGGCAATGGCCAGGGTGTCCCAGACCACCAGGTCGCCGTCCACCAGAACGGGCACCTTGCCCGTGGGGCTCACGGGGCCGATGGCGCGCTTGAATTCGGAGTCGGCTTCGAAGCTGTCGAAGCGCACGCGCACTTCGTCGAATGCGATGCCCGCCTGGCGCAGCAGCACCCAGGGGCGCATGGACCACGAGGAGTAATTCTTGTTACCGATATAGAGCTTTGGCATGGGTGGCACTCTTTTGTAAAGGGAAATTTGGGCAAGACTTTCCATGCTAACGCCGGCTGGTGGCTTGTGCCAATGACCGATGGACGGGTTTTTGATGCGCAGTACGCATCAAAGCCGGTGCGCCGCGCTGGAATGGGGCACTGCGGCACAATCCAGCGCTTTGTCGCCTGTTTTCTTCCCCGGTCCACCCGGACCGGCGTCGCTGATGCGCTCGTCGTCCTTTTTGTACTTTTTCTTCAAGGCTTGGTGGTGTCTACTGGTGTGGGTGGCGTGCGGGCCCGCGGCCGCCCAGGCTGCGGCAGAGCGCGATGTGCCGGCCCTGCTGTCCGCGAGAGCCGGCGGCATGTCCATCGTGCCGTTCATGGGCATGTTCGAGGACACCGGCCGCACGCTGGACATCGCGCAGGTGCGCACCCCGGAGAACGAGGCCCGCTTCGCCTACCCGGACAATCCCCTGAAGGGCGCCGAATCGGACCGGGTGCTCTGGTTCCGCGTGCGCCTGCAACTGGCCGACCCGGCCGACGCCCTGCGCGAATTCCTGCTGCTGGTGCCCACCGTCTCCACGCACGAGCTGCGCTTTTACGGCCCCTACAACGATGAGGGGCGCGCGCTGGGTGACCCGGTGGTGACCGGCATGCGCCACCCATGGGCCACGCGGCCGGCGGACTCGGAGCAGATGGCCTGGCGCTTCAAGCTGCCCGACGACCAGGTCTACACCGTGTACTTCCGCGTCGAGTCGACCTTTGCCCGCTTTTATGCCGCACGTGTCTGGGACCTGGCCGACTACCTGCGGGAGACCCAGGACAAGCGCATGTTCGATGGCGTCTGCTACGGCCTGCTCATGGGCCTGGCGATCTTCAGCACCGTGATGCTGCTGGTGTTCCGCGAGAGCATCTACGCCTGGTACCTGGTGTCCTGCATCGGGGCCTTGCTGGCGCTGGCGGGCTTCAATGGCCACACGCTGCGCTACCCCTTTGCCCATTGGCCGGCCGCGGCGGGCTTCTTCTACAGCATGGCCCCGCCGCTGTGGGCCATATCCAAGCTGATGTTCGGGCGCAGCCTGCTGCGCCTGGCGGACTACGCGCCGCGCGTGGACAAGGTGGTGCTGGCCATGGTGGCCGCGCTGGCGCTGGCCGCCGTGTATGGCCTGCTGGGGTCGCACCCGCTGTGGTTGTTCCGCCTGGTGCAGGCCTCGGTGGTGGCCTCCACCGTGGTGCTCACGGTCGGCGCCGTGATGGCCATGCGGCGCCGCTACTGGCCCGCGGTGCTCTACAGCCTGGGGGTCACCATCCTGCTTCTGGGCATCTGCGCCATCATCGTCGCCAGCTGGGGCTGGGTGGCCTGGACGCCGCAGCAGATGGACATGACCCAGACCGTGCTGGTGGCCGAGTCCATCGTCTTCGCCGCGGCCATGGCCTCCCGCGTGCGCCTGCTGCGCCGCTCCGAGCAGGCGCTGACCGTGCGCACCCAGGAACTGGTCGAGGCCCTGGGCACCGACGCGCTCACCGGTGCCGCCAACCGCGCAGGCCTGACCAGCCATGGCGAGGCCGCCATCCGCGCCGGCCAGCCGTTCGCGCTGCTGCTGCTGGACCTCGATGGCTTCAAGGGCGTCAACGACACCTATGGCCACGCCGCAGGCGACGCTGTGCTGGTGGCCATGGTGCGCCGCCTGCGCGCCCAGCTGCGCGCGGGCGACCTGGTGGCCCGCCTGGGCGGGGATGAATTCGCCGTGCTGATCGCGGGCAGCCCCTCGCGCGACGTGATCGCCGCCATGGCCCGGCGCATGGCGGCCAGCGCCGCCGAACCCCTGGTCTTCGAAGGCCGCTCCCTGGTCGTGGGCATGAGCCTGGGCATCGCCTGCCACCCGGCCGACGGCCGCACCCTGGCCGAGCTGCTGCGCGCCGCCGACAGCGCCATGTACACCTGCAAGCGCCGGCCCGAGGGCGGCGACTGCTACGCCTTCGCCTCGGAACTGCAGGCCGGCTGAGATTTTCTGGGGTCAATCCGTCACCGGCCACGGAACAGGGCGCACCCCCATACCAGGGCCACCGTGGAACTGGCTTTGCCAGGCCACGGGTGGCGTCCCCCTGGGGGGAAGGCGCCGAAGGCGACTCAGGGGGGCCGCTTATACAGGCCAGACCACCCCGTTGTCGTTCAGGATCGCATCCAGCGGCGCGTCCCAGGACTCCGGTTCGAACTCGTCCAGGAAGCCGTTGGTGAAGCCCAGGCCCACCGTGAACGGCTTGGGCTGCAGCGTGGCCAGGGTGCGGTCGTAGAAGCCGCCGCCATAGCCCAGCCGGTAGCCGCCCGCCGCATAGCCCACGCAGGGCACGAACAGCAGGGTGGGCACGATGAGCTCGGTGTCCTTGGGTTTGGGGATGCCATAGGCGTCCTCTTCCATGGGGCAGCCCGGGTACCAGGCGTGGAAGGTCAGGGTCTTGTGCTGCTTGTTGACCACGGGCAGGCCGATGCGGCGCAACTGGGGTTCGTCGAGCAGTTCGCCGTCTTCCTTCCAGCGGTGCAGGGCGGGCAACGGGTCGAATTCGCCCTTGATGGGCCAGTAGGCGCCGATCACCGTGTCGGGCCGGTTCACCAGCCAGATGCGCATCACTTGCTGTAACAAATCGGCCCGGTGTAGGCGATCTGGCAAATTCAGGCGTTCTTCTATCAAGGCGCGCCGCAGGGCTGCTTTGTCCATCAGATAATTCCCCCATGCAATTGACTCAGATTCTGACACCGCTGCTGGTCAGCGCCTTGCTGGCCACCACCGCGCCCCTTGTCCAGGCGCAAACCCGGGCCGACGATACCCTGCTGGAGATGCAGCAGGCGTTCAAGCGCGGCGACCGCAAGAAGCTGGAGCAATTGCTGCCCGCCGCGCGCGGCCATGTGCTCGAACCCTGGGCCGGCTACTGGGAGCTCAGGCTGCGGCTGGGCGAGGCGCAGCCGGCGGAAATCCAGTCCTTCATGCAGCGCTATGTCGGCAGCTACCAGGAGGACCGCATGCGCAACGACTGGCTGCTGCTGCTGGGCCAGCGGCGCGACTGGGCCCAGTTCGCCGAGCAGCACCCGAGCTACCGCATGTCCGACGACCGCGAGGTGCGCTGCTATGCCCTCCTGATCGACGACATCAAGGGCACTCCCCAGCCCGGGGCGGCCGACGACATCAAACGCAACTGGTACGCGCTGCGCGATGCCGACGATGGCTGCACCCATGCGGCCAGCCAGTTCTACGCCGGCAAGAAGATCAGCGCCCTGGACGTCTGGCGCAAGGCCCGCTTCGCGGTGGATGCCAACCGGCCGCGCGTGGCACGCAATGCGGTGGAGATCGTCGCGCCCGACGCCGTGGCCCAGGTCAAGGAGCTCATGGATGCCCCCACCAAGTACCTTACGGCCCGCGCCACAGCCCGTGGCCAGGCGCGCCAGGAACTGGTGACGCTGGCGCTGATCAAGCTCGCCTCGGGCGATCCGGACAATGCCGCCGCCCAGCTGGACGGCAAATGGAGCGTGCACCTCTCGCCCGAGGAGCGCAACTGGGTCTGGGGCGTGATCGGCAAGCAGCAGGCGCAGAAGCTGTCGTCCGATGCCAACCGGGCCTTTGCCAACATCACGCGCGATGCCGACCTCAACGATGACATCCTGGGCTGGAAGGTGCGCGCCGCCCTGCGCGCCGGCCAGTGGAAGGTGGTGGGCAAGGCCATCGACGCGATGAGCGAAGAAGGCCGCCAGGACAGCACCTGGGTGTACTGGAAGGCCCGCTCCCTGCTCGCCGGCAAGCCCGGCGAGGCCGAGCGCGCCGAGGCACGCAAGCTGCTCGAAGGCATTGCGAGCACACGCGGCTTCTACGAACAGCTGGCCACGGAAGAGCTGGGCCAGCGCATTGCCATGCCGCCCGCACCCGCGCCGCTCACGCCCGAGGAAAAGGCCGCCGCGCGCGCCAACCCGGGCCTGAACCGGGGCCTGTACGCGATCTTCCTGGGCCTGCGCTCCGAAGGCGTGCGTGAATGGAACTACGCCACCAACCTGCACATCCCTGGCGGCATGCCCGACCGGGAGTTGCTGGCCGCCGCCGACTTTGCCTGCGCGCGCGAGGTCTGGGACCGCTGCATCAACACCAGCGAGCGCACGCGCAGCGTGATCGAGACCAGCCAGCGCTTTCCCACGCCGTTTCGCAATGCCGTGGTCGAGCGTGCCAACAGCATCGGCCTGGACCCGGCCTATGTGTACGGCCTGATCCGCCAGGAAAGCCGCTTCATCATGGACGCACGCTCGCATGTGGGCGCCTCGGGCCTGATGCAGGTGATGCCGGCCACCGCACGCTGGACGGCCAAGAAGATCGGCATGACCAACTTCACGGCCGACCAGATCAACGACCGCGATACCAACATCGCCATCGGCACGGCCTACCTCAAGCTGGCACTCGACGACTTCGCGGGCTCCATGCCCATGGCCGCCGCCGCCTACAACGCCGGCCCGGGCCGCCCGCGCAACTGGCGCAACGGCCCGGTGCTGGACGCTGCCATCTGGGCCGAGAACGTGCCCTTCGGCGAAACCCGTGACTACGTGAAGAAGGTGCTGGCCAACACCACCAACTATGCGGCCATGCTCACGGGCCAGCCCCAGTCGCTCAAGGGACGGCTGGGCACCATCGGCCCGCGCGATGCCTCGGCGCCCGAGGTGAACAAGGACCTCCCGTAAAAAACAGAACGGCCCCTTTGGGGCCGTTGTGCTTCAGACCTCCGACCACATCCGCAAAAGATTGTGGTACTGGCCCGTGAGGGCCACGGTCTCCTCGGTTTCGCCCAGGCGGGCGCGCAGCTTCTGGATGGTCTGGTCCAGCTCGAACAGCATGGCGCGGCGCACATCGTCGCGCACCATGCTCTGCACCCAGAAGAAGGAGCATACGCGTTCGCCGCGCGTGACAGGCTCCACGCGGTGCAGGCTGGTCGAGGGGTAGAGCACCAGGTCGCCCGCGGGCAGCTTGGCCTCGTGCGTGCCATAGGTGTCCACCACCACCAGCTCTCCGCCATCGTAGTCCTCGGGCTCGCACAGGAACAGCGTGCACGACAGATCGGTGCGCAAGGCGCCTCCGCCCGGCAGGGGGCGCATGGCGCCGTCCACATGCAGGCCATAGGTCTCGCCGCCGGAATAGCGGTTGAACAGGGGCGGCACGGTGCGCAGCGGCAGGGCCGCGGCGAAATACAAAGGATGCACCGCCAGCGCCTGCTGAATGAGGCGCCCCTGTTCCAGCGCCACCGGCGAGTGCTCGGGCAGCTGCCGGTTGTGCTTGACCTGCGCGCCCTGGGCACCCACGGTGGCCCGGCCATCCACCCAGTCGGCGGCATCGATGGCCGCGCGCATGGCGCGCACCTGCTCGGGCGTGAGGACCTTGGGGATGTGCAGCATCATGGCAATGGCTTTCGTCAGAAGCAAGAAGGCCCCGGTTCCCCGGGGCCCTGCATGGTAGGCCGCTTTTCAGTCGGCCTGGTTGCGGTCGATCAGAACGTGAAGTTGGCCGTCAGGCGTGCCGAGCGGGGGATGCCTGGCGTGTAGCGGTAGCCGCTCTTGTTGATGGCGGCCACGTAGTCCTTGTCGGCCAGGTTGTACACGTTGAGCTGGACATCGAAGTTCTTGTTGATGCGGTAGGAGGCCATGGCATCGAAGACCCAGTAGGCCTCGGTGTAGGCCGGCGTGCCCACGGCGCCGTCGGTGCCGCGCAGCAGCTTGCCTGCGTAGCGCGCGCCGCCGCCGATCGTCACGCCGAAGGGCAGGCGGTAGGTGGTCCACAGCGTGAAGGCGTTCTTGGGCGTGTAGGCCAGGGCCGTGCTGCCATCGGCCGTCTTGGGCGCACCGCTCAGCACCTTGGTGTCCATGGTGGTGTAGCCCGCGCTCAGCGACCAGTCGTTGGTGATGGCGCCGATGGCAGTCAGCTCCAGGCCCTGCACGCGCTTCTTGCCGGTCTGCACGAAGTTGGCCGAGTTGGTGGGGTCGGTCTCGATGTCGTTGGAGACATCGGTGCGGTACAACGCGCCAGCCAGGGCCAGACGGCCGCCCAGCACATCCCACTTGGTGCCGACCTCGATGGTCTTGGCCTTCTGCGGGTCGAACTTGGGGTTGGCCGCGTTGTTGGCGGCGGCGCTCAGCTGGTTGTTGGCACCGCCCGGGGGCTGGGCCGAGGTGGCGTACAGCGCATACACGCTGCCGTTGGCGGCGGGCTTGTAGACCACGCCGACCTTGGCGCCGATCAGCGTGTCCGACAGGCTCGCCGACGATGGCGTGAGCACGCCGGCCGGCAGCGCGCCCTGGGTCACGGCGTCGAAATCGGTCTTGAAGCGGTCCACGCGCAGGCCACCCGTGACCTGCCACTCGGGCGACAGCTTGGCCGTGTCGAACAGGTAGGCGGCGACGGTGTTCGTCACGCCCTTGGACCAGGCGCCGTTGGCGATGCGGTTGAAGCCCGTCACATTGGGGTTGGGGTTGTACAGGTTGGCCGCGGGCAGCGAACCGGCCGGTGCGTACGTGGTGTTCACGCTGGCAAAGCCCTGGCCGTAGTAGCCCAGGTTGGTCTGCTCCTCACGCGAGATCTCCAGGCCTGCCGCCAGGTCGTGCTGCACCGAGCCGGTGTGCACCGTGGTGGTCAGGCTGGTCTGGTTGACAGCGATCTTGTTGACCTGGTTGACGTTGGTCGGCAGGTTGCGCGTCACGGTCCAGGTCGATGGGTCGGCCGGGTTCGGCGTGGCCAGCAGGGCCGAGGCGGCCGTGAGCGCGCCCGTGGCCGGGAAGCCGCCGCCCATGAAGGCCGTCAGGCGGTAGTCGTTGTGCGTGCGGCCGAAGCGCGTGGTGTTGCGCAGCTTCATGCCCGAGGCGAAGTCGTGCTCGATGCGCGCCGTGACCATGTCCATGTCCACGTCGGCAAAGTCCGAGGTGGTGCCGTAGAAGTTGCTCGAATTGACGCGCGCCGCGGTGTTCAGGAAGGGGCGGCGGTTGGCCAGGGCCAGGGCATCGGGCGAGGTGTAGCCGGGCAGGCCGATGGTGGGCACGCCGCCATCGGGCATGTTGTCCTGCTTGACGTGCAGGTAGTTCAGGAACACGCGGGTGGGCGAGTTCAGGCCCAGGGCCAGCGAGGGGGCCACGCCCCAGCGTTTGTTCTTGACCAGGTCGCGGCCGGCCACGCCCGAGTCCTCGGTCATGACATTCAGGCGGAAGGCTGCGCCGGGGTAGGCTTCCAGGGCCTTGTTCCAGTCCACCGTACCGCGCTTGTAGGAGGCGCTGCCCGCGCCCAGCGAGGCTGCGAAACTGTTCTCCAGCGTGGGCTGCTTGCTTACCAGATTGATGGCGCCGGTGGGGGCCGTGCGGCCGTTGTCGGTGCCGGCCGGGCCCTTGACCACTTCCACCTGCTGGATGTTGAAGACGTCGCGCGAGACGGCACCCAGGTCGCGCACGCCATCGACGAAGATGCTGCTGGAGCTGTCGAAGCCGCGCATGTAGATCGCATCGCCGGTGCTGGTGTTGCCGTTTTCGCCCAGGAAGAAGGTGCTGGCGCCAGGGGTGTTGCGCAGGGCCTCGGTCAGGGTGGAGGCGGCCTGTTCGCGCAGCACCTGCTCCTTGACCACCGAGATGGTCTGGGGCGTGTCCAGCAGCGGCTGGGTGAACTTGGGCGAGGAGACCGTGCCGGCCTTGTAACCGGCATCGCCTGCCGACTCGACCTTCACCTCGGGCAGGGTCGCGCTCGGGGTGGTCTGTGCCTGGACGGGCATGCCCAGGGCAACCAGGGCGGCGGCTGCCGCCATGCCCACTGGCGTGGCCCGTGGGCCGGAAACGGGGTGCTTGCGGCTCTTGATGTATGTCGTGTTGTGCGCCATGAAAGGATCCGTAGGAGTGAGAAAACGGAACTTGGCTGGCTACAGGGACTACAGGCAGGAGCGCGCGGCAACAAGATGGCGGCGCGGCGGGTGTCGGTCGGTGTCGGCTGGCTGGGGCCTGCGCAGCCGGGCATGTGGCAGGCTTGCAGGAACATCAAATGATAACAATTATCATTTGATTTTGGTTACATCTGGCTGCAATGGGCCGGATACAGACCCTGAAAATGGCCCGATGTTGCATTGCGGCAACAGGCCGTGGTGGGGGCTCGGCAGAGAGCCGGCGGTCTTCAGGCGTTGTGCAGCATCTCGCCCCGGCGCGTGGCCGCGCCCGAGCGGACCAGGTCGTCCATCAGGCCGGCGAGCCATTCGCTCTCTCCCTGTTCGGCGAAATGCCGCGCGTGCAGCATGCCGAAGTAAGGGGTGGCTTCCGTCCAGGCCCTGAGGTCGGCCAGGCTGATCTGCTGCCATTCGAGCAGCTTGTACTTGAGCAGTACCTTGGCGGCATAGAGCGCATGCTTGTGCGGGTTGCGCACAAAGCCATCGAGCCGGCGCCGCGCGCCCTCGATGGCGCGCGGCGCATCGGAGAACACCGGGCCGTGGCCCGGGATCACCGTGCGCGGCGCCAGGCGCTCGATCAGGTCCAGCGTGGCGCCCACCTGGGCAAAGGCATCCTCGCCTTCGAGTTCGGGGAAGACCACACCGAAACCGTTCTCCCAGAGTGCATCGGCCGATATCAGGATGGCATCGCGCGGCTCGAACAGCACGATGGAATGCGTGTCGTGCCCGGGTGCGGCATGCACCTGCCAGGTGCGGTCGCCCAGGAGCACGCAGGAGCCCGGGTCAAGCAGGTTGTCGGCCCGGAATGGGGGGCATTGCTGGCCGGTGGGCGTGTAGCTCAGGGCATAGGCATCCCACTGGCGCACATGGCGGGCCTGGCCCGGCGGTATGGCAGTGAGCGCGCGCGGCCAGGCCTTCTGCAGTGCGGCGTTGCCACCGCAGTGGTCGCTGTGCAGGTGGGTGTTGAGCACACGGTCCAGCGGCCTGCCGCCCAGGGCCGCCTGCACCAGCGCCACGGTCTGCTCGGCATGGCTGCAGTAGCCCGTGTCCACCACGGCCGTGTCGTGGTGGCCGATGAACAGGATGTTGTTGGCTGACAGCCAGCCGCGTTCCAGTACGGCGATTTCAGGGGGCAGAAAGGGCGTGGAAGAAGCTGGCGTGGACATCAGGGCGGGCGGGCAGAGGGCGTGGCGCAGCGGCTGGCTTGCCTGCGGCGGCGATCTGTCAGCCTAACCCAGGGCCCCTGCGCGGCGGGTTATCCAAAACCCGCGCGTCACCGGGCAGATTGCTTCAGAACGTCACACCGGCGCAGAGGACCACGTTCGCATAGGGCGTGCATTCCCCGGTGCGCACCATCACGCGGGCCTCGCGGCACAGGCGCTTGAAGTCCTCGTGCGGCAGCGCCTCGGGCACCACGGGCAACTGGCACCAGCCGGGCAGGGCGCCGCCCGCGCGCTCCACGGCCTCGGTGGCGATCAGGGCGCGCTCCACCTGCATCTCCGCCAGCACCGCCTGCAATACATCGGCCACGGCCGGGATGCCCGGCGTCAGCGCCAGGTCGATGCGCCGGGGCCCGGGCGGAATGGGCAGGCCTACGTCGCCGATCACCAGCATGTCGCCATGGCCCAGGCAGGCAATGGCGTGGGAGAGTTCGGCATGCAGCAGGGTCGTGCGTTTCACAGCGGGATCCAGTCGGGTGGTTGGGGGCTGGCCGCCACGGCGGCCCGGTGGGGAATGGAGGGCTGGGCGCCGCTTCGGGTCACGCACAGCGCAGCAGCGCGCATGCCTTCGCGCACGGCGGCATTCAGGGGCTCGCCCTGCGCCAGGGCCACGGCCAGTGCCCCCAGGAAGGTATCGCCCGCGGCCGTGGTGTCCACCACCTGCACCTGCATGCCAGGGTGGTGGGTGCCGCCCAGGGTGTCGGCGGCCACGGCACCCTGGGCGCCCAGGGTCACCACCACCTGGGCCGGGCCCAGGCCGCGCAGTGTCTGCGCCGCCACGGCGGCGTCGGCCACGCTCTCCACCGCGGTGCCTGCCAGGGCGGCGGCTTCGACCTCGTTGACCACCAGGGTGTGCACCAGCGGCCACAGGCCCTCGGGCAGGGGCTGGATGGGCGAGGGATTGAGCAGCACGGGGCAGCCGGCAGCAAAGGCCTGCTGCGCTGCGGCCAGCACCTCTGGCAAAGGGGTCTCGAACTGCAGCACCAGGCTGCTCGCGCGGCCCAGTACCGAGCCCAGTGCCCGCGCATCGAGCGCAAAGCGGCCATTGGCGCCCGGCACCACGACGATGCGGTTCTGCCCCGTGGCTTCCACGGTGATCGCGGCCACGCCCGTGGTCTCGGTGGTGCCGGTCTGCACGCCGGTGTGGTCGATGCCGTCCTGCGCCAGGCCGGCGCGCAGCGTGTGGCCATAGGCGTCGTCGCCCACGCGGCCGAAAAGGTGCACCTGCGCGCCCTGGCGCGCGCAGGCCACGGCCTGGTTGCCGCCCTTGCCGCCGGGCACCAGGTGCAGGGCCTGGGCCAGCACGGTCTCGCCCGGGCCGGGGGCTTGGGCCACCTGCAGCACCAGGTCCATGTTGAGGCTGCCCACCACCGCGATGGTGGGGGCCGTGGTTTGCGCCGGGCTCGTCGTCATGGCCGGGCCTCTGCCGTGGAGGCGCGCACGCGCAGCTCGGGCTGCAGCATGACCTTGCGCGCATCCTGGCGCTTGCCGTCGATGCGCTCGAGCAGCATGTCCACCGCGAGCGCACCGATGCGCTGCTTGGGCTGGGCCACGGTGGTCAGCGGCGGGCTGGTGAAGGCCGTGAGCTCGATGTCGTCGAAGCCCACGATGGACAGGGCCTCGGGCACACGCAGCCCGCGCTCGTGGGCCGCGCACAGCGCCCCCATGGCCATGAGGTCGTTGCAGACGAAGACGGCGGTGGGCGCATCCTGCGCACGCAGCACGGCATGCATGGCTTCGTAGCCGCCCTGGCTGGTGAAGTTGCCGTGCCACAGCAGGCCTTCGCCCTGGCCGCAGCCGGCATCGGCCAGTGCAGAGCGCCAGCCGGCGATGCGCTGCTCGCTGGGCGCAATGCCCTCGGGCCCGCCGATGCAGGCGATGCGCCGGTGGCCCAGCGACAGCAGGTGGCGCGTGGCCAGCAGGCCGCCCTGCATGTGGGCGGTCTCGACCAGGTCGCAGGGCTGCTGCTCGGTGAGTTCGATCTCGCGGTCCACCAGCACGGTGGGGATGGACAGGCCCGCCAACTGCGTGGGCAGGGTGGCGTCGTGGCCGGTGGAGACCACGATCAGCCCGTCGATGCGCCGCTCGGCCAGCACCTGCAGGTAGCTGCCCTGGCGGTGCGCCTCGTCATTGGTGTTGCACAGAATGACGTTGTAGCCCGCGCCGAAGCATCGGTCTTCCACGGCGTGCACGATCTCGGCGAAATAGGGGTTGGAGCTGTTGGGGATCAGCATGCCCAGGGTGCGCGTGTTGTTGCTCTTCAAGCTGCGCGCAATGGCGCTGGGCACGTAGCCCAGCTCGCGGATGGCCTTTTCCACGCGCGCACGCCCTTCGGGGCTCACGTGGCGCGTGCCGTTGACCACGTGGGATACCGTGGTGACCGATACGTCGGCGTGCCGCGCGACGTCTTTGATGGTGGCCATGCAGAAAATCAGGAAAGGTTCGGAGACGGGGGGATCATGCCGCGGCGGCGCGCCGCTGGCGCAGGGTGTCCACGATGACGGCGGCGACGATCACCACCCCCGTGATGATGCGCTTGCTCGGTTCGCTCGCGCCCACCTGGGCCAGGCCCGCCTCCAGCACCGCGATGATGAGCACGCCGAAGGCCGTGTTCACCACCGAGCCCCGTCCGCCCATCAGGCTGGTGCCGCCGATCACCACGGCGGCGATCACCTGCAGCTCCATGCCGGTGCCGGCATTGGGGTCGGCCGCCTCCAGCCGGGCCGACTGCATCAGCCCGGCCAGGCCGGCCAGCAGGCCGGTCATGGCGAACACGATGATGCGCACGGGCCGCGGGTCCACGCCCGCCAGGCGCATGGCCTCCTCGTTGGTGCCGATGCCCACCACGCTGCGGCCGAAGACCGTGCGCGTGAGCACCAGCTGCGCCGCCACCACGAGCAGCAGCGCGATCAGAAAGGCCACCGAGATGCCGCCGAGCAGGGGGGCGGCCAGCCACGAGATGGCGTCGCCCACATACTGCGTGCGCGAGTCCGTGACCACATAGGCACCACCGCGCACGGCTTCGAGCATGCCCAGCGAGACGATGAAGGTCGGCAGGCGCCAGGCCACCGAGACGGCGCCCGTGACCGTGCCGCAGATCAGCCCCGTCGCCAAGGCCAGCAGTGCGGCGGCGGGCACGCTCCATTTCCATTGCACGATGGCCGCGGCCGAGGTGGCGGCGGACAGCGCCATCACCGAGCCCACCGACAGGTCGATGCCCGCGATGATGAGCACGAAGGTCATGCCCACCGCCATCACGGCCAGCGCCGGGATTTCGTTGGCGATGGTGATGAAGGTCTCGGCGCTCCAGAAGTACTCGGACAGCGTGGAGAACAGTGCCACCATGCCCGCCAGCACGGCCAGCAGCCCGAGGTAGGTGCCGAGCTGGCTGCGCCAGGCAGGCGTGGGGCGGGGCGCCACGACGGTGGCAGAGGATGCGGGGGCGTTCATGCGGTGGCAGGGGTGGAAGAGGAGGAATGGCCCGGGGCTTCGCGGCCCCCAGGCTCGGAGAATGCGGCGGCCAGCAGCGATTGCTCGGACCACTGGCCGCGCTCGAACACGGCCACCAGGCGGCCGGCGCTCATCACGCCGATGCGGTCGGCCATGGCCATCAGTTCGCGCAGGTCGGAAGAGACCATGAGCAGGGCACGCCCGTTGGCAGCCATGCGGTCGAGTTCGCCATAGAGTTCGGCGCGCGCGCCCACATCCACGCCGCGCGTGGGTTCGTCGAGCAGCAGCACCCGGCCTTCGCGGTGCAGCCAGCGCGCGAACACCACCTTCTGCTGGTTGCCGCCCGAGAGCGTGCCCACAGGCTGTTCCGGGCTGCGGCAGCGGATGCCCAGCGTCTGGACGAAGCCCTGCACCAGGCGGTTTTCCTTGGTGCGCTGCAGCCAGCCCGCGCGCGAGATCGCGGACAGGTCGGACAGCGTGGCGTTGACGCGAATGGACTGGGCCAGCAGCAGGCCCTGGGACTTGCGGTCTTCGGTGACCAGGCCCACGCCGGCGGCGATGGCCTGGAGCGGCGAGGCAAAGCCGCGCGGCAGCACGCGCGGTGCGGTGCCCGCGGCGGAATTCTCAGGGTGCAGCGTCACGCTGCCCCGGTCGGCGCGGTCTGCGCCGAACAGCAGGCGCACGAGTTCGGTGCGGCCCGAGCCCACCAGGCCCGCGATGCCGAACACCTCGCCCGCGCGCAGCTCCAGGCTCACGTCCTGCACGGCCGTGCCACGGCCTATGCCCTGGGCGCTCAGCACGACCGGGCCGGCCGCGCGGCGCGGGCGGTGCTCCAGATCGCTGACCGAGCGGCCCACCATGCGCTGCACCAAGTCGTCCTCGCTCAGGCCGGCCATGGGGCGTGCATCGACCAGGCGGCCATCGCGCAGCACGGCCACGCGGTCGGCGATGCGGCGCAGCTCTTCCAGCCGGTGCGACACATAGATGATGGCCACGCCGCGCGCCGTCAGGCGCGCGATCTGCTCGAACAGGTAGTTGGTCTCGCGCGGGGTGAGCATGGCCGTGGGCTCGTCGAGCACCAGGATGCGCGTGTCGTCCTGCAGGTTGCGCGCGATCTCCACCATCTGCTGCTGGCCGATGCCCAGGCGAGACACCGGGGTGGCCGGGTCGATGTGCTCCAGGCCGATCTTGGCCAGCTGCGTGCGCGCGGCTGCATGCAGCGCGCCCTGGCGCACCCAGCCTGCGCGGTGCGGCAGGCGGCCCATGAGCAGGTTCTCGGCCACGGTGAGCGTGGGCACCAGGCCCAGTTCCTGCATCACCATGCGCACGCCCAGGCGCTCGGCCTCGCGGCGCGAGGCCGGGGCATAGGTTGCGCCGGCCAGGCGCATGCCGCCGCGCGTGGCCTGCTCCAACCCGCAGACGATCTTGGACAGTGTGCTCTTGCCCGCCCCGTTCTCCCCCGTGAGGGCCAGCACCTCGCCGGCGTTGAGCGACAGCGTCACGCCATCGAGCACGGTGGCGGTGTAGTCCTTGCCCACCGCGGCGATCGACAGCAGCGGGGCGGCAGGGGGCGACGAGGGGGACTGGCTCATGGGGACGGCGGAGAAAGCTTACTTGCTGCCCTTGGTGACCAGCACCACCTCGGTCTTCACCTCGGCGGGCAACTGGGCCTGGGGCGTCTTGGCGGCGATGGCCTTTTGCGCCAGCTCGATGCCGAACACGGCCTGCTTGGCTGCGTACTGGTCGGCGGTGGCCAGCACCCGGCCATCGGCCAGCATGGGCTTGATGGCGCCGATGTTGTCATAGCCCACCACCTGCACCTTGCCGGTCTTGCCCGCGGCCTTGACGGCGGCCACCACGCCCAGCGCCATGCTGTCGTTGCCGGCCAGGAGGGCCGTGAGGTCGGGGTGCTCGCGCAGCATGCCGGCGGCCACGGTGTTGCCCTTCTCGATCTCCCATTGGCCCGACTGCACGCCCACCACGTTGATGCCGGCGGCCTGCATGGCGTCCTTGTAGCCCAGGGTGCGCTGCTGTGCATTGAAGGTGGTCGACACGCCTTCGATGATGCCCACCTTGTCGCCCGACTTGAGCGACTTGGCCAGGTGATCGCCCACCAGCTTGGCGCCGGCGCGGTTGTCGGGGCCGACGAAGGGCACGGTGAGGCCCTTTTCCTTCAGGGCATCGCCATCCAGGCGGTTGTCGATGTTGACCACGATGATGCCCTTGTCCACGGCGGCCTTGACGGCGGGCACCAGGGCCTTGGAGTCGGCCGGGGCCAGCACGATGGCGCTGACCTTCTGGGCCACGGCCTGCTCGATCATCTTGATCTGGGCGGCCGTGTCGGTCTCGTTCTTGATGCCGTTGGCCAGCAGCGTGTACTCGCTGGCGTGGGCCTTCTGGTGCGCCTTGGCGCCGTCTTCCATGGTGCGGAAGAACTCGTTGGCCAGCGATTTCATGACCAGGGCGATCTTGGGCTTGTCCTGCGCCCACACAGGGCTGGCAAACATGGCGCCGAGCACGGCAACTGCGGCGGCGGTCTGAACGGAACGGCGGGTGAACTGCATGGTGTCTCCTGTTGGAATGGTGGGCGAGGCATGGCACCGAAAAGCGGCGCGGGATTGCGCGAGGAAGCCCCGGCGCATGCCTGGCCAGTGCGTGGTCGCCCGGCGATCATACTAAAAGCAAACGTTTGCGCAAACGTTTGCTAATCGGTGAAAACCCGTGCATGGGGCTATCTTCACCGTGCGCCAGGGGCGCCGTGCACCGGCCGCAGAGGTGGGTTGGGCGCAGCGCCCGCGGTCTTGCGTCCGCCGGTGGGGCGGGGCCGTCAGAGGTTGTACCGGCCCGGGGAAAGGATGCCGTCGGGGTCCAGCGACTGCCGGAGGCGGCGGGCCAGTGCCAGGGCGGGATCGTCCCCGCCCGCGAGCTTGTGGAAGGCCTGCGAGCCCACGCGGTAGGGCACGATGCCCAGTTGGCGGCCTTCGTCGAACAGCGCGTCGAAGCAGCGCCAGGCGCGTTCCGTCTCGGTGGGCGAGCGTCCATCGAAGAGCAGGGGCACGGAGCTGTCGAAGCAGCGCTCGGACAGGCTGGTGAGCGTGATCAGGGGCTCGAATCCGTGCGCCAGGCACACCCGGTGGACCATGGCCTCGAAGGCGAGCACGGTGTCCGGCACCATGGGCACCAGCGGGGCGTACCAGATCAGGCCGCGTTCTCCGTTCAGGAGGTCGCGTGGCAGGTCGTCGGGCAGGGGGGCGCCCGTTTTCCAGTAGGGCAGGCGCAGCGCCAGATCGTCGGGAATGCCTTCCATCAGGTTCAGCGCGCTGAGCATGCGCGTAGCCTGGTCCTGGCCCAGGCCCAGGCGTGCGCCCAGGCGCGGGAAACGCAGCGCCAGGCGCTGCAGCAAGGCGGCCTTGCGGCGGGTCAGGCTGACGCTGCGGCCGCTGCAATGGGCAAAGCCGCGCCGGATCGCCGCGATCGCTGCGCGGGCCACCGGTGCCTCGCTGTAGACGCTGCCCACGACCAGGTAGGCGCCCAGGCGGTGGGCCTGCAGCAGCGCGGAGAGCTCCTGGGCCTGCAGGGGCTCGCCGCGTGCCAGGGGGCCTGCGGGGTAGGGGCAGGCCATCGACGCCAGGCGGTAGCCGTTGAGGATGTTGACGCCGCCCATGACCCCGCCCATGGAGCGCAGCAGCCCGCGCAGCGCCACGATGGCCGGCGCCAGCTGGTCCGGCCGGTCCAGGAAGATATAGAAGGCCTCCACATGCGGCGGGCGCCGGGCCAGCGCAATCGTCATCTGCGTGACGACGCCGAAGTTCGACTGCGAGAACAGGCCGTCCAGGTAGGGGCCGATGCCCCATTTGTAGCCCGGCACCATGCGTTCGCCGCCCAGGGTGGCGAGCCGGGGCCGGTAGAGGCTGCCGTCGGGCAGCACGGCTTCGAGGGCAATGACGGCGTCGAAATGGTCGGCATGCGGCGTGATGCCGTAGCCCCGCTCCAGCGCATTGCCCACCAGGCTGGTGCTGGTGCCGGCGCCCGTGGTCGGCACCATGAAGGGCAGGCCCAACTGGTCCAGGTGCGCACGCAGCTGCCCCTGGGTGACGCCGGGTTCCAGGGTCACGGTGCCGAGTTCGGCGTCCACCGCGATGATGCGGTTGAGCCGTGACAGGTCGAGCACCACACAATGGTCCGATGGGGGGCAGGCGCCGCCGTAGCCCCAGTTGCGCCCGGTGCTGACGGGGTGCAGGCGGATGCGGTGCTGCGCGGCGATGCGCATGATCGGCGCCACGCTGGCCGCGGTCGCCGGGCGCAGGGCCGCCGGTATGGTGCGTGCTCCGCCCGCACCATAGCGTTCGGCCGCCACCGGTGCGGCCAGCACGCCGTCGGCGCCAAGCAGGGTGCGCCACTCCGCCAACGCCCGGTCCAGGGCCGGTTCCGGGGGCGGCATGGCGTTCATGGGGCCGCCCCCTGCCGCGCCAGTGCGGCCCGGATGCGGTTGCGAATGCCTTGCTCCTCGGCGTTGGAGAAGCTGTGCGAGAAAAACGGCGGCGGCTCCCCGGCCCCCTGGCTGCCGCGCGCCTGCAGCTGGCGCCCGATCTGCGCAAAGTCGGCCACCAGCAGCACGCCCGGTGCCTTCACGCGCGGGTTGTCTGCCGCCGCGCCCTGGGCGGCAAAGCCCAGTACCCGTGTGTAGAAGGCCACATGCCGCGGGTTGACCTCGACCACGGCATGCGTGGCCTGGTTGACCTGGTGCGCGAAGATGAACGCCACATGGAACATGGACGCCAGTGTGGCAGGCATTGGCGCATGGGGGGCGGTTGCCAGCTTGGTGAACTCGCACAAAAAGGCGCCGCGGGCGCGGAATGCGTCGAGCGGTTCCTTGAAACACGCGTCGGACAGCATGCCCTGGCGGGTATCGAGCTGGACGGTGAGCGTGCCGATCACCTGCCGGTCTTCATAGGCCACGATGGTCATGCGCTCGGGCGACAAGGTCAGGCTCTGGGAGCCGTAGCCCCGCTGGCGGTAGCGCCGGTTCAGCAGGCCCAGGGCGTCCTGCAACACCGACGAGCGCCGGGCGACCCGGATCTTGAACCCCTGGCCCGGGGCGGCCGCCACCAGTTCGGGGTGCATGAACAAGGTGCTCGACGGCGCCTCCCTGGACTGGCGCCCGGTGAGGGACTGCACCAGGCGCCGTATCGCCGGGGCACTGCTACGCTCATGCATGGCGTGCTCCTGCAGAGGCCAGCCTTTCGGCCAGGGGAACGGCGAAGCGGCGGCCCAGCAGGCCGACCGACACCCACATGGAGAGCGACCAGAACGGAATCGGTAGCGGCCCCGAGCCGGGATAGTGCCACAGGCCGGCGCCCACGCCCACACCCTCGACCAGTGCACCGAGCGCGACCGCGCACAGGGCATAGGCCAGGTCGGCACGGGTGTGGAACAGTGCGAGCAGGGCCGCGCAGGAGACCGAGGTGGCGAGGGTCTGGGCCTGCGCGTCGCTGCCGAACAGGGAGAACGCCAGCACGGTGAGCAGGAGCCCGAACCAGGCGCCCGGCCCGAGCGGGACACTCCGGCCGGGCTCATTCACGAAGCGCACGAGGTGCAGGTACCAGCCCATCCACAGCAGGGGCTCGTGCCAGGGCATGAGCAGGAAGTCCTGCTGCCGAAAGGCAAATGCGCCTGCGCGCAGCGCCATGTAGTTCTGGGCCACGAAGAAGGGGCCGACCAGGGCGAACAGAACCCATTCCCTGCGCTCGATCGGGCGCAGCACCAGCACCCATTGCAAGGGCAGCACGAGGGCCAGCAGCCAGGAGGATTCGACCAAGGCGATCTGCAGCAGGGTCAGGGCGAGGCTGGCAGCGACCACGCCGCGCTGGGGGGCTCGCCTCACACCGGTGTCCATGGTGTGCAGCGAAGTGGGGCGGTGTCCGGGTCCGCGCCGGGTCCGTGGGAATGGCTGCGGAGGGCCGTGCAGGATGGGGCAGTCATGCCGCGATTTCAGGGCAAAACGGCCCGGGGGGCCATTGCACTGAGCGGCTAAGACTTAGGTCGTAGAGCGGTCGAGCAGGTGCAGCAGCAGCGCGCGCAGCTTGCCGGGACGCACCGGCTTGTGCAGCACGGCATGGCCGCTGTCCGTGGCCTCGCGCAAGCGCTCTGGCGCGGTGTCGCCCGTCACCAGAATGCCGGGGACGGGGCGGCCGCAAAAGGCCACCACCTTGGCGATGGCCTGCGCACCGTTCTCGCCGCCGCGCAGGCGGTAGTCGCTGATCACGATCTCGGGCAGGGGGGCGCCCGAGCGCAGCCGCTGCAGCAGTTCGTCCGCGCTGGCCGCAGCGGTCCAGGTGCAGCCCCAGTGTTCGAACAGCTGGCGCATGCCCTCCAGCACGATGGGGTCGTCGTCGATCGCCGCGATCGAGCGCCCCCGCAGCGACTGCAGCCCGCCGGTGGCCGGGGTGGCCGCTGGCGGCCCCGCGGGCGCGGCGGCGCTGCTGGCATCGCAGACGGGGACCGTGATCGTGAAGGTGGAGCCGCAGCCCGGGGCCGAGCGCAGCGACACCGGATGGTCCAGCATGCGGCTCAGGCGGTCCACGATCGCCAGGCCCAGGCCGACGCCGTGGCGGCGGTCCCGCTCGGTGTTCTGCACCTGGTAGAACTCCTGGAAGATCTCCCGGTGCAGCGCTGGTGCGATGCCGGGCCCGCTGTCGCGCACCTCGATGCGTACCGTGCCGGCCCGCAGGCGGCAGGCCACCAGCACCGTGCCGTGCGGGGTGTGTTGGATGGCGTTGCTCACCAGGTTGCGCAGCATGCGGTCCAGCAGCGCTGCATCGCTGCGGACGGCCGTGCCCGGCGCCGGGCCATGCAGGGCAAAGCGCAGGCCCTTGCGCTCGGCCACGGGGGCGAACTCGGCCTCGATCCGTGCCAGGGTGCGCCACAGGGGGATGGCCTGCACGTCGCACGCGATCACCCCGGCATCGAGCTTGGAGATGTCCAGCAGGGCGTTGAACTGGTCCTCCAGCGTGTGGATGGTGGCCGTGATGCTGTGCAGCAGGTGCTGCGAGGGCGGGTCGGCGTCGATGCGCGGGCGCAGCGATTCGAAGAGCAGACCGAGCGCATGCATGGGTTGGCGCAGGTCGTGGCTGGCCGCCGCGAGAAAGCGCGACTTGGACAGGTTGGCGTAGTCGGCCTGCTCCTTCTGCAGTTTCAGTGCGTCGATCAGGTCCATGTTCTCGAAGCGCAGCGTCAGCGAGCGCTGGATCATCGCGTGCACGTTGTGCGCAAAGGCCAGCGTGGCGAAGGCCAGGGCCAGGGTCAGGCTGATGAACAGCACCCTGGCGCCGGATTCCATGCCCGCCACGCCCAGCAGGGTGAGGCCCAGCATGGGCACGATGTAGCCGTAGAACAGCCGCCGGTCCGTGGAAAGGAAGGCAGCGCCACCGAAGGCCATGCCGGTGATGGCCGGGAACAGGACCTGGTGCACATGGGACGGCGGGAGCAGGGCCGGTGCGAGCCCGGCCGCGCCCCACACCAGGCCGGTGCCCCAGGCGATCGTGGCGAAGCGCTGCTGCGCCGCATCGACGTCCGTCGGCACGGGCCCGGACAGGGCGCGCCGGTAGCGCAGGTAGTCCCAGGCCCCCTTGGCCGTCAGGGCGCCGCTGAGCCCGCACCATGCCAGCAGGATTCCGGCGGGCACTGCGTTCCACAGCGCGGCGACCACGAGCAGGCACAGGCCGAAGTTCGCGCTCAGCGTGAAGGGGTAGTTCCGGTAGATCAGCCGCACCTGCTCGGTGCGCATGCGGGCAGTCCAGGCGGCGTCGCGCATGGGGCGGGACGGTCAGGACGGGCCGGTGCCGCGCTGGAACAGCGCCACGATGGCCTGGGCCCGCGAGCTGACGTTGAGCTCGCGCAGGATGGCCGTCACATGCACCTTGACGGTGTTTTCCGTGAGGTTCAGCGCGCGCCCGATCTGCTTGTTCGACTGGCCTTGCGCCATCAGCTGCATCACCTGCTGCTGCCGCTCCGTCAGGCCGAGGGGGGCGTCCCGGGAGGGCGCGGCAGGCGCATCGCCGTCCTGCAGCAGGTGCGAGGGCAGGTAGGCATCGCCCGCCAGCACCAGCCGCAGGGCGTGCTCCATCACCTCGGCGGACGAGGCCTTGGGAATGAAGCCGAGGGCGCCCAGGCGCAGCACCTCCAGGGCTTCGTGCCGGTCTTCCGAGGCCGAGACCACCACCACGGGCAAGGCCGGGTGCTGGCTGCGCAGCGTGGCCAGGACCTTCATCCCGTCCAGCCCGGACAGGCGCAGGTCGAGCAGCACCAGGTCCAGGTCGTCGCCGAGCAGGGGGCGGGCCTCATCGTAGGAAGCGCACTCGAGCACCGTGGCGGCCGGATCCAGCCGCGCCATGATGCCCTTGAGGGCCTGGCGGAACAGGGGGTGGTCTTCCAGGAGCAGGAACTTCACGGTGCTTTGTTGGCGGCGGTGGTGCGGGGCGAGCGCAATGTAGCACTTCCGCCCCGTTCCCCGGCCGAGGCCCCCCGGGGGCTAAGCGGTGGGCGTGCGCAGCTCGCGCCGCAGGATCTTGCCCACGTTGCTCTTGGGCAGCTCGTCGCGGAACTCGATGTACTTGGGGCGCTTGTAGCCGGTGAGGTTCTCCTGGCAGAAGCGGGCCACGTCTTCCTCGCTCAGCGCCGGGTCGCTCTTGATCACGAAGATCTTGATCGCCTCGCCCTGCTTCTCGTCGGGGATGCCGATGGCCGCGCATTCGACCACGCCCGGGCACAGCGAGACGACCTGCTCGAGCTCGTTGGGGAAGACGTTGAAGCCGCTGACCAGGATCATGTCCTTCTTGCGGTCGATGATGCGCGTGTAGCCGCGCTCGTCCATGATGCCGATGTCGCCGGTGCGCATGAAGCCGTCGGCCGTGAACGCCTTGGCGTTCTCCTCGGGCTGGTTGTAGTAGCCGGTCATGACGTTGGGGCCGCGGATGCAGATCTCGCCCGATTCGCCCTGGGCCAGGCTGTTGCCCGCATCGTCCTTGATGGCGATGTCGATGCCCGGCAGCGGCAGGCCGATGGTGCCGCTGAACTCGGTGTTGGTCACCGGGTTGTTGGTGCCGATGGCGCAGGTCTCGCTCATGCCCCAGCCCTCGATCATGGTGTTGCCCGTGACCTTCTGCCACTGCTTGGCCGTGCCCTCGGAGGCGGCCATGCCGCCGGCCTGCGACACGCACAGGTGCGAGAAGTCGAGCGCGCGGAACTGCGGGTTCTGCAGCAGCGCATTGAACAAGGTGTTCACGGCGGGCAGCATGTGGAAGGGGCGCTTCTTGAGCTCGGCCACGAACTTGGGGATGTCGCGCGGGTTCGGGATCAAGGTGAGGCTGGAGCCCTGGCGGATGGCCAGCAGGCACAGCGTGAGCGCGAAGATGTGGTACAGCGGCAGGGCTGCGACGCTGTTGGCCTTGCTGAGGTCGCCCACCTTGGACAGCGCAGGGGTGAACCAGGCCTCGGCCTGCAGCGTGGCGGCCACGATGCAGCGGTGCGTGAGCACGGCACCCTTGGACAGGCCGGTGGTGCCGCCCGTGTACTGCAGGAAGGCGATGGAGTCGAGCGTGGCCTGGCTGGGCGCCAGGCTGCGGCGCTCGCCCAGGGCCAGTGCCTTCTTGAAGGGCACGACCTTGCGGCCGTTGGTCAGCGGCAGCTCGTAGGCCGGCACCATCTTGGCCAGGTGGCGCACGGCAAACGTGATCCAGTGGCCGAACCAGAAGCCCAGCAGGTCGCCCATGGAGGCCATGACCACATGCTGCACGGCCGTGTTGTCGATCACCTCGGCCAGCGTGTGGGCAAAGTTCTCCAGGATCACGATGGCCGTGGCGCCCGAATCCTTGAGCTGGTGCTGCAGCTCGCGCGCCGTGTACAGCGGGTTCACGTTCACGCAGGTGTAGCCGGCGCGCAGCACGGCAGCCATGGTCACGCCGAACTGCGGCACATTGGGCAGCATGATGGCCACGCGTGCCCCGGTTTCGAGCCCCAGGCCTTGCAGGTAGGCGCCCAGCGCGCCAGACAGGCGGTCGAGCTCGCCATACGACATCCACTGGTCCATGCAGACCGAGAAGGGGCTCGATGCGTTCTTGCGGAACGATTCCTCCAGCATATGGGCCACAGAGCGGTATTGCTCGGGCTTCACGTCATGCGGGACGCCCGGTGGGTAGCTCTTGAGCCAGATCTTTTCCATGCGCTTTCCTTGTGCTCACCAGTAGATAGATGGGCACAGATTGTGGAAGTGCAGGCGGGAGGCCGGCTACCGGGCTTGTCCTAGGGTGCGGGCCAGTTCGGTCCCCGAGGTGACAGCATCGCCATCGAACAGTTGGTTCATCAAGGCCTGTTCGCGCTGCTCGATGGTGGCCAGGAACTGCTCGACCGCACCGCGCTGGCGCGCGAGCTGGCCAAAGGTGTCGAAGCCGGCTTCGAGGAACTGCTGCAGGGCACCCATGCCCGCCGCCGTGGCGGGCCCGCGCATCATGCGCAGCATGGTGCGCAGGCCGGGCGCCCGGGTCAGGCGCGCCAGATCGCGGCCCATGGCCAGCACGCGCGCCAGCTGCTGCTGGCGCCCGCTGCGGTCGCCCACGGCACGCCAGGCGTCCACGTAGCGCACGGCGTCGCTGGCACTGGCACTGGCACTGGCACTGGCACTGGCACTGGCACTGGCACTGGCATCGGCCTGCGGCCAGGCACGGCCCATGTCCTGGTCCAGCACCTCGGTCTGGGCGTGCAGCACGGCCAGTGCCACGGCAGTGTCCACCACGGGGCGCGGAAACATGGTCTGCAGCGTGCCCGCGATGCGTGCGAACTGCTGGTCGCGCGCCGTGTAGTCGCGGTCGCTGTAGAGTTCTTCGAGGAAGAAGCGGGCGGCCGGGCCGAACGAGGGCGAGGCCATCAGGTCGGCATAGGTGCCGGAAAAGCGCCTGGCCTGCAGGGTCTTGACGGTGGCCACAGCGGTGCCCAGCACGGCATCGCCCGTGCGCTGCTGGCGCAGGGCCGTGACATCGGCAATGCTGTCGCGGATGGTCTGGGCCGCGTCCATAGGTCCCCTCTCCTGAGCCCGCACAATGCGGGCATGCCATTAGACCCTGTTCAAAATGGCCTTGAACAGCCTCCGTTGACCGGAAACAACTCCACTGCAAACCATGATTGCGCGCTGGCAAAAAATCCTTCTCCTGATCCTGGCGCTGGCCGAAGCCGCCTGGCTGGCCTGGCAATGGCCGCAGTCCCCGGTGCGCGCGCTGCTCGGGGCGCTGGTGCCGCTGGCCCTGTTCTGGCTGGTGATGGCGGTCGAGTTCGTGCTCATGCACCACCTGAACCGGCGCGATGGCGCGCGCCGGGCGCGCACCGGGCAGGTGGTGCGCGCCTGGTGGGCCGAGGTCTGGGTGGCCCTGGTGGTGTTCTGCTGGCGCCAGCCGTTTCGCCACAAGGCGGTGGCGGACTGGCTGCCGGCGCAGGCCACGGGCCGCCGCGGCGTGGTGCTGGTGCATGGTTTCATGTGCAACCGGGGGTTGTGGCTGCCCTGGCATGGGCCGCTGCGCGCGCAAGGCCATGCCCACGTGGCGGTGAACCTGGAGCCGGTGATGGGCTCGATCGACGACTATGCCGCGATCATCGAGGACGCCGTGCTGCGCGTGACGGCTGCCACCGGCATGGCACCGGTGCTGCTGTGCCACAGCATGGGGGGGCTGGCGGCACGGGCCTGGTTGCGCGCGCATGCAGCCGATGCGCGCGTGCACCGCATCCTGACCTTGGGTACGCCGCACGGCGGCACCTGGCTCGGGCGCTTCAGCCGTGCCGTCAATGGGCGCCAGATGAGCCTGGCGGGGGACTGGGTGAAGACCCTGCTCAATGCGGAGCCGCAGGGGCGCGCGCAGCGCTTCGTGTGCTGGTACTCCAATTGCGACAACATCGTCTTCCCGGCCAGCACCGCCATGCTGGCGGGTGCGGACAACCGCTTTCTCGATGGTCCGGCGCACGTGGAAATGGCGCTGCAGCCTGAGGTCATGGCGGCCTGCCTGGCCGAGATCGGCAGGGACTGAGGGCCGCGCGGCCGCCTAGTCGATCTTGATCTTCGCCGCGCGGATCAGGAACTCGTACTTGCTGTTCTCCGAGCGCACGAACTGCGCGAAGCCGTCCAGTGTGAGCTCTTCGGGCGTGATGCCCATCTGCTTGAATTTTTCCTTGCCGGCGGGCGATTGCATGACCGCCGTGAACGCTGCCGCATAGCGCTGCGCGTCGGCCTGGGGCAGGGCGGCCGGGGCGAACAGGCCGAACCAGGTCGACACATTGAAGCCCTGGACCGAGTCGTTGATGCTGGGCACCTGGGGCAGGGCCTCGTTGCGGCTCAGGGTCGTCACGCCCAGCGCGAGCAGCTTGCCCGAGCGGATGTGCGGCAGCGCCGACGCGAGGTTGTCGAACACCAGCAGCACCTGGCCCGATTGCAGCGCGGCCAGTGCAGGGTTCGATCCCTGGAAGGGCGTATGGCCCATCTTGGTGTTGGTGAGCGACTTGAACATCTCGGCCGAGATGTGGCCGATGCTGCCGTTGCCGCCCGAGCCGTACTTGGCCTGGTCCGGGTTCTTCTTGAGGTACTGCACCAGGTCGGGCGTGGTCTTGATGCCCAGCTTGGCGGCCTGCTCGGCGTTCACCACCAGCACATTGGGCGTGCGGGCCACGAGCGAGATGGGCTTGAAGTCCTTGATCGGGTTGTACGGGAAGTTCTTGTACAGCCAGGGGTTCACGGCGTGCGTGGCCACGGCCCCCATCAGCAGTTGGTTGCTGCCGGCGGGCGACTTGGCCACCAGGTCGGCGCCGGTGCCGCCACCGGCGCCGGGCTTGTTTTCCACCTTGATGGCGCCCAGTTGCGCAGCCGCGCCCTCCGCGATGATGCGCGCCGACGTGTCCAGCGGGCCGCCCGCAGGGTAGGGCACCACGATGGTCATCGGGGCGGACGGGGTCTGCGCCAGGGCGGCGGTGGCCGCCGCGGCCAGGGCGACGCTGAACAAGCTGCTACGGAGCGACATCGGGATCCTCTTGATTTCCGGGAACGCGCAGTATAGGCATCTGTACAGGGTTTACCCTTTGTTACCGCATGGGTGTTCCTCGGATCGAGGCCCCTCCTGCCGGGGCGCGGTGGCGGTCAGGGGCGTGCGCCCGTGGCCTGCAGGGCGCGCAGGGCCAGGGCGGCGTCCACCCGCTGCAGCTCTTCGGCCGAGAACAGCTGCTGGCGCAGGGCCTGTGCGGCGGCCTCGCCCTGCCGGGTGCGGGCCTGGGTGAGTTCGTCGAGCCGGCTTTGCCAGTGCTGCTCCTCGCGGTCCAGCTGGGCCAGGGCGTGGGCGGCCTGCTCGCCGTACTGGGCGCTGCGCGCCACATGGCGTTGCACATCGCCGACGCCCTGGGCGTTGAAGGCCGCGGTCTGCGCGGCCGCATCCAGGTGGGCGGTGGCGGCCGCGCGTTCGGCGCGGCGCTCGGGGGCGAGTTCGGATTCGGCGGCGCGCAGTGCGCTGGCACGCTCCTGCGGCGAGAGCTGGGTGTTGCGCGCAATTTCCAGGCGCGCCAGGGTGTAGCGGTCGAGTTCGGCCTCTTGCGCGAACAGAGCGTCGTGCTCGTCGTCCTGGAAATGCTGCTGCCGGACCTTCTGGCGTGCCTCGATGGCATCGCGCAGGGCGCGCGGGTCGCTGGGGTCGCGCGGTGGCGACAAGGCGCCCAGTGCCACACGGTAGTCCACATAGCGCTCGGCCAGTGCCAGGGCCCGGGTGGCCAGGGCCGCGGGGAAACGCTGGCCCACCAGCTGCGCCAGGCGCTGCTTGAGGGCTTCGGGGTCGCTGGCTTCGCCGGCCTCGGCGATCAGGGCCTCCAGCGTGTGGCGCAGGCCCGGCACAAGCAAGGGGTCGGCGCCGCCCGCCACGGAGGCCGCCGACGCAGCGGCGAGCGCTGCGGACGCAGGCGTGAGCGCCGCCGAGGCCGCCGTGCGGGCAGGCGGTGCCGCGCCGGCAGCAGGCGCTGCTGCGCCGAGGCCCGGGCCGCTGTCCTGGCTCGCCTCGGCCCGCCAGGCGCGCCAGCCGAGCACGGCAGCGACCAGCAGCGCCAGGGCAATGGCGGTCACAGCGGGGCGGGGCAGGCGGTCCATGGCACCGATCATCGCAAACAATTACAGGCCGGCTGCCTTGAGGCGGTTGGCCTGCTGGCGGTACAGGGTGACCGGGTCGGTCGAGAACCAGTCGCGCAGGCCCACGAGCTGGTTCACCTCATCGAGGTGGTTCTGGCGGTAGTCGCCCAGGTGGGTGCCCAGCCGCGAGGAACAGGCCGAGACCAGGCCGTCGTTGGCTTCGCCGAACACCAGGCCCAGCACGCCGAGCAGCGCGTCGCTGGCGTCCAGCACGTTGGTCAGGGTCTTGGTGCCGGTCCAGGAGTAGTAGCGCACGCCATTGACCAGCTCGGCACCGTTGCCGCAGCCGCTGGTGGGCACGCCTTGTGGAAAGCGGCGGTTGAAGGCGGCCGAGCCGGCCGTGGTCAGCGAGTCGAGGGCCGCCGTGGGTGTCTGCGGCAGACCGGTGCCGCCCGAGGTCAGGTTGATCAGCGCCACCAGTGCCGTGGCCGCGCCATTGGCAATGGTCTCGGAGACCGAACCCGCAGGCGCCACGCCGCGCACGATGTCGGCCACGCGCGAGCCGCGGTTCACCCCGCCCACCGAGGTCACCGAGGCGACCTTGCCCGGGGCCACCCCGGCCACATAGCGCGCCGTGGGGCCGCCATGCGAGTGCCCGACCAGGTTCACCTTGGCGGCGCCGGTGATGGCCAGGATGTTGTTCACCTGCGCCAGCAATTGCTCGCCCCGCACCTCGGTGCTGTTGGCGGCCGAGACCTGTGCCACGTAGACCTTGGCGCCCCCCTGGCGCAGCGCGTCGGGAATGCCGTAGAAGTAGTCCACGCCCAGCGCCGAGTCGAAGCCGAACAGCCCGTGCACCAGCACGATGGGGTAGCGCGTCTGCGTGTACCCGGCCTGTGCGTGGGCATGGGCCCCCAGGAGCAGTGTCGAAGCGGTAGCGGCGAGCGCGAGTCGCCGCAGAAGGCGGCCAAAGAAACCGGTCATGTGCTTGTCTCCGTTGATGGATATTTTTGGTTTTCGCAAAAAAGAACGACCGTTCGTTTTTGCGGTATTCATTGTTCTTTGGCCGGCCCATATGTCACTATCGGGACATACCCGAGTTTGGTGAAGGGCCATCGCGGCACGCTCCAATTTCGTAAAATCCTGCGCCATGACTGCTTCCAACGCACTTGACAAGCTGGATCGGGCCATCCTGCGCCGTTTGCAGGAAAACGGCAGGGAGACCTACGACGTGATCGGCGAGCAGGTGGGACTGTCCCCGAGTGCCGTGCTGCGCCGGGTCAAGCGGCTCGAAGACGCGGGCGTGATCGCGCGCTACGTGGCCCTGGTGCCGCCCGAATCCGTGGGCCTGGGGCTCACCGCCTACCTCAACGTGCGCCTGGAAAAGCACACCGAAAGCCACAAGCGCAATCCCATGGATGTGTTCCGCGCCAGCGTGCAGACCTGGCCCGAGGTGGTCGAGTGCGCTTCACTCACGGGCGAAATGGACTACCTCTTGCGCGTGGTGGTGGCCGACATGGCGCACTACAGCCGCTTCATCATGGACACGCTGCTCAAGCACCCCAGCGTGCAGGACTGCAAGACCAGCTTCGTACTGGACCGCGTGAAGGCGACCACCGCAGTGCCCGTGTGACAATCCCCGCGCCGCGGCGGCCTGCTTGCGGCGTTCCAGGGAGGGACTGTTCGTGATCGCCATCGACGACCTGCATTTCGGCTATGGCCGCAACGCGCTTTACCAGGGCTTCTCGGCCCAGGTGCGCCAGCCCGGCATCTATGGCCTGTTCGGGCGCAATGGCAGCGGCAAGTCCACCCTGCTCAAGCTCCTGTGCGGGCTGCTCACCCCCTGGGCCGGCCGCATGCAGGTGCTGGGCCAGGTGCCGCGCGAGCGGGCGGCCGACTTCCTGGCCGGCATCTGCATCGTGCCCGAGGAATTCCACCTGCCCAACCTGACCACGGGCCAGCTGGCGGACACCCAGGGCGTGTTCTACCCGCGCTTTTCCAAGGCCCTGTTCGGCGAGTACCTGGCCGAGCTCGAAGTGCCCACCGCCAGCCGCTTCGAGGCCATGAGCCTGGGGCAGAAAAAGAAGGCAGCGATCGCCTTCGCGCTGGCCACGGGCACGCCCCTCCTGCTGATGGACGAGCCCACGAACGGCCTCGACATCGTGGGCCGTGGCCAGTTCCGCCGCCTGGTGCAGCGGCCCGAGCATGCCGAGCGCGCCGTGCTCATCAGCACCCACCAGGCGCACGACCTGGAAAGCATCCTGAGCCACATCTGGTTCATCGACCAGGGGCAACTGGCCTTGTCGGCCCGCATGGCCGATCTGGCCGGGGTGCTGCGCACCGGCGTGGCAGGTGGCGAGCAGGATTTGCCGGCCGCGCAGGACCTGCTCTACCAGGAACGCATTGGCCAGCAGATCGCCTATGTGGCGCGGCATTCCCCATCCGAAGCGCAGACGCCGGCGGCGGACGGTTCCGTGCAGCTCGAGCTCCTCTACAAGGCACTGAGCCTCAACCGCGATGGCATGCTGGCGGCGCTGGTGCCAGCGCAGCAGACAGGCCTGTCCCTGGCGCAGGCATGAGCATGGAATTCATCCCTGTGCGCGCCCCCGAATCGCCGACCTTCTCGTGGGCGCGTTGGCGGCGCCTGGCGCGGGCCCAGTGGGCCGAGCAGCGTCCGCAGTACCTTGCACACCTGCTGGTGTGCGGCATGCTCTACATCGCGCTGCTGCTGTTCTTGCTGGGGGTGTCAGGCTTCTCCGCGTTCCAGACCCCGGTGCAGGTTTCGCTGTACTTTGGGGGTTTGTTCCTCACGGGCTTTGTGTTTGCCGGGCGCTATTTCGGCGCCATGGCGCAGCGCGAGTCGGCCTTGCTGGCCCTGATGCGGCCCGCGTCGGTGTTCGAGAAATGGCTGCTGTGCGCCGTGGTGGTGGCCATGGCCTACCCGCTGGCCTACAGCCTGCTGTTCCTGGCGATCTCCTGGCCCGTGCAGCAGATCGCCATGGCCGTGCGCTCGGCCCTGGAGCCGCAGACCTTCAAGCCCGAGGACTATGTGCTCTTCGTGCCGCTGGCGAAAGTGTCCGCGCAGCAGGCCATGCCGGTACCCCAGCAGGCAGGCCTGCTGATCGGCTTCTGGGCCTTGCAGGCGTTTGCCGTGGCGGGCTCGCTCTACTACGCGCGCGCGTCCCTGCTCAAGACCCTGGCCCTGGGCTTTGCGCTGTTTGTGCTCACGGCGCTGGTGTGTTCCGTGGCGGGGGTGCGGGGGGAGGTGCTGTTTGCCTGGTGGTCTTCGCGCCGGTCCGTGCCCTTGGATGCGGGCGTCCAGGCCATCAATGTGCTGCTGTGGATCGGTTTGCCGGCGCTGCTGTGGCTGCAGGCCTATGTGCACCTGAAAGAAAAGGAGCTGCAGTGAACCCCTCTGTGGCCCGACGGCATCCCCCACCCCGGCGCGGGCGCTGGCTTTTTCTGGCGACGCTGCTGCTGTTCTGGATGCTGCTGTTCGCGAGCGGCATGGACCGCTTCAAGCGGCCTGATCCCGCCGCCGTGGCCTACACCGTCGAGGCCCAGGCCTTGGCGGGCGTGACCGGTCTGCGGCTGGAGGAGGCGGGCGACAACGCCTCGCGGCTGTTGGTGCGCGTGGTACTGGACGATGTGCCCGATGTGCGGATCACCGTGCAGTCGCGCCCCGGGGATGGCGATGGTCCGGACCCGCTGCTCGGGAAATTCCCGGGGCTCACCGCCTCCCGCGAAGGCGACACCCTGGTCCTTCATTGGACCGAAGCCCCGGCGCCCGCCGGTGCCCAGCCCAGGCGGCATGGGAAGTCCATGGTGTGGATGGATGAGATCGTGCTGCCCGCCCAGTTCCGGCACCTGGCACTTGCACGTGCCCGCATCGAAGCCCAAGTCCCCGTGGAACGGCTGGAGGTGGCGGGGCAGGCGATCGCCGTGCGCGGCACCGTCCAGCACCTGGACCTGTGGTCTACCCAGTGCCGGCCTTGCGGCACCTGGAGGGTGCCTGGAGTGGCCGAGGACCCGGCCCAGTGCGCGGAACGCACCCGCCGGGGCACGGCGTCGATGGAAGTGAATGCCGCGCGCATGCGTTCGCTGCGGGTGGACGCGCGTGCCGGACAATTGGATCTGTCGGAGACCCAGGCCCTGGAAAGCGCGGTTCTGCAATTGGGTGACTCCGTGGCACTGTCGGTGGACCGGGCGAGCGTGTTGCAAAAGGCGCGCGGCAGCGCCCGTGATGCGGTCCCGGGCCTGCCTGCCGCCTGCGGCCTGCCGGCTGCGGCAGCCACGCCCGTGCCTGTGCTGTCGGCCTACACAGCGCAGGCCGAGGCCCCGCCCGTCCGCCGGCTGCCTTGAGCGGCGGATTGCCAACACCGGGCGCGCCCCGCGTGGCCAGGGGGGTTGCTCTTGCATCCTGCGGCTGGCAGGCTTAACGTGGCGTTGCCAAGCCGGTGGGCCATGGGGCGGACATGTGCCCGATGCCGCCATCAAATTGCTATGAAATGAGTAGCTATTCATGCAAGCTGGGCATTGCATGATCCCATTTTTCTAAGGAATTCGACGTGCCTCACTATTTTGCTGCGACGCAGCAAAAACCGCTGGAAATTCCTAGGGAAAACCCTTATATTTGGAGCCATGTTCGCTACCAAAGACTGGCTCAAGGCATCCTGGGACGCGGGCCGGGGCATGCTGCGCCCGGTCACGGGACGCCCGCATGAAAGCGAGGACACCATGTCTGCACCGCTGATGGTCCCCATCCGTTCGCTCGGTCCCTCGTACCGTGAGCGCATCACGGCCCACCTGTTGCAGCTGGAGCCTGCCGACCGCTACCTGCGTTTCGGCTATGCCGCCAATGACGAGCAGATCCGCCGCTATGCGGACCAGCTCGATTTCAACCGCGACGAGATCTTCGGCATCTACAACCGCCGCCTCGAACTCATCGCGATGGCCCACCTGGCATTTTCCGAGCACCCCGAGTACAAGCACTGCGCGGAGTTCGGCGTTTCCGTGCTCAAGCAGGCCCGGGGCCGGGGCTTTGGTGCGCGCCTGTTCGAGCGCGCCGTGATGCATGCCCGCAACGAAGGGGTGAACATGGTGTTCATCCATGCGCTGTCGGAAAACACCGCCATGCTCAAGATTGCGCGCAACGCGGGCGCCCAGGTGCGCCGCGACGGCTCGGAGTCCGAGGCCTACCTGCAGATCGCGCCGGCCAGCCTCGATACGCGCGTGGCCGAGCTGGTCGAGCAGCAGTTCGCCGAGGTGGACTACCAGCTCAAGCGCCAGGCCAAGCAGTTCTGGGACTTTCTGGCCGGGGTGCAGGAAGTGCGCAGCGGCGTGCAGCATGCGCGCCACCAGTCCGCCGAATAGGCGGGGCAGCACGGGGTAGGCGGGCCCGCACCGGGCGGCGGCCGCCCGGACGACAGGCGCTGTCACAACAATCCGCTATCCTAGAGCCCTGATCCACTACCGCACGTCCTGCACAAGAGACAGTGTCTGACCCGCACCCCGGGCGATTGCCCGAAAAGGAAGACAAGCGCACCTTCCTGCAGAAAGTCGCCGAGTTCATCCACCCCGGACCGGACTCGACCGAAGAGCTGATCGAAACGCTGGCCGAGGCCGAGGACAACGACGTCATTGGCGCGGAATCCCGTGTGATGCTCGAGCGTGTCATCCGCATGGCCGACATGACGGCGGGCGATGTCATGGTGGCTGCGCCACGCATGGACCTGGTCAACATCGACGCGCCGTTCGAAGACCTGCTGTACCTGGTCATCACCACGGCGCACTCGCGCTTCCCGGTGTTCCAGGGCGAGCGCGAGAACATCATCGGCATCCTCATGGCCAAGGACCTGCTCAAGCTGCAGCGGGCACCCGAGCTCAACATCCGCGCGCTGCTGCGCCCGGCCGTGTTCGTGCCCGAGAGCAAGGGCCTCAATGACCTGCTGCGCGAGTTCCGCGGCAACCGCAACCACCTGGCCATCGTGATCGACGAATTCGGCCGCGTGGCAGGCCTCATCACCATCGAGGACGTGCTCGAGCAGATCGTCGGTGAGATCGAGGACGAGTTCGACATTCCCGAGGACGCGGGCGACATTTTCGCCCTGGCCGACCGCACCTACCGCGTGAGCGGCGACACCCCCATCGAACGCGTGGCCGAATCCTTCGAGGTCACGCTGCAAGGCAGCGACCGCGAGGAGGCGTTCGACACCATCGGGGGCCTCATCGCCCACGAGATGGGCCATGTGCCCCGGCGCGGCGAGCATGTGCAGCTTGGTGGCCTGCACTTCGTGGTGCTGCACACCAAGGGCGGCGCCGTGCGCTGGTTCAAGGTGTCGCGCATCGAAGAGAGCCAGGCTGGCGACTGATGGGGCTGGCGCGCGGAACGCAGGCATCCCGGATCGCCTTGCCCTTGTGGATCGCCGTGCTGGCCGGGCTGGCGCAGGCGGCCTCGCTGGCGCTGCCCTGGAATGGCCAGCCCCAGTGGTGGCTGCAGATCGCATCCCTGGCCGTACTGGCCTGGCAGGTGCGCGCAGGCGCCCCCACCTGGCGCCGCAGCGCGCTGCTGGGCTTTGTGTTCGCCACCGCGTGGCTGTGCGGCACCTTCTGGTGGCTCTACATCTCCATGCACACCTATGGGGGGCTGGCTGCGCCGCTCACGGTGGCCGCCATCCTGGGGCTCGCTGCCTTCCTGGCCAGTTACTACGCGTTCGCGCTCGGCGTGTTCTGCCGTCTGGCCATGGCGCACCGCATGGGCGCTGCCTTGTTGTTCGGCGCCGTCTGGCTGTTGGCCGAAATGGCGCGGGGCTGGCTGTGGACCGGGTTTCCCTGGGGCGCGGGTGGCTACGCCCATGTGGATGGGCCGTTGGCCGTGCTGGCGCGCTACGTCGGCGTCTATGGCCTGGGCTTTGTCACGGCGGTCCTGGCCATGCTGCTCGTGCAGGTGCGTGCCAGCGACCTGCGCAGCCTGCGCGCCTGGGTTCTGGCGCTGGGAGGGCTGGCCCTGCTGGGCCTGGCCACCGCGGACCGCCATTGCGCAGTGGAGCTGTGCCACACGCCAGTGGTGCGCGCCCCTGCGCCGCTGCAGCTGGCGTTGTTGCAGGGCAATATCCCGCAGGACGAGAAGTTCCAGCCCGGCTCGGGCGTCCCCCTGGCGCTGCAGTGGTACCGCGAGCAGCTCGACGGCGCCAGCGCCTCGCTGGTCGTGGCGCCCGAGACGGCCATCCCTTTGCTGCCCCAGCAACTGATACCGGGCTATCTGGAGGGCATCGCCAAGCGCTATGCCAGCGGCCCACAGGCCGTGTTGCTGGGCATTCCGCTGGGGGACGAGACCGAGGGCTATACCAACTCCGTGCTGGGCGCCCGACCCGGCCTGACCGCGCCCTACCGCTACGACAAGCACCACCTGGTGCCCTTCGGCGAGTTCATCCCGCCCCTCTTCAAGTGGTTCACGCAGATGATGAACATCCCGCTGGGCGATTTCAACCGGGGTGGGCTGGGCCAGGCGCCGTTTGCCTTTGCCGGCCAGCGCATCGCCCCCAACATCTGCTACGAGGATCTGTTCGGCGAAGAGCTGGGCGTGCGCTTTGCCGACCCGGCTGGCGCGCCCACGGTGTTCGTCAATTTCAGCAACATCGGCTGGTTCGGCAACACCGTGGCCATCGACCAGCACCTGCACATCAGCCGCATGCGTGCGCTGGAGTTCGAGCGGCCCATGGTGCGTGCCACCAACACCGGTGCCACGGCCATCATCGACCACCGGGGTGTGGTCACCCACCAATTGGAGCGCCACACGCGTGGCGTGCTGCTGGGCGAGGTGCAGGGCCGGGGCGTGGACGCGCAGCAGGGCTGGGCGATCACGCCCTATGCCTGGTGGGTGTCGCGCTGGGGCCTGGTGCCCCTGGCCGCGCTGGCGGGCGCCATCGTGCTGGTGGCCGCGCTCGGGGCCGGCCGGCGAGGCCGGGGCGGGACCGCCCGAAACCCTGATTTCTGACCGGCACGGGGCTTGATCCTGGTCAGCCGCGGCGGCGGTGCCCCAGTGCCTTGGCAGGCCAATGCGCGGCGCAGGTCCGCCATGCCTTGATAATAGAGCCCGCAAGCGGGGGCTTGTGTTGCAACCAACAATGATTTGAAGCGGTGTGGCCGCTGTTCTGGAGCACGACTGAAAATGGCTGATTCCTTTTCCTACGAACAACTGATCGCCTCGGGCGAGGGCAAGCTGTTCGACGCCGACAGCGGGCGTTTGCCGCTGCCGCCCATGCTGATGTTCGACCGCATCACGCACATCGACAGCGATGGGGGTGAGCACGGGCTGGGAAAGATCCGCGCCGAGCTGGACGTGCGTCCCGACCTCTGGTTCTTTGCCTGCCACTTCCAGGGCGACCCGGTCATGCCCGGCTGCCTGGGGCTCGACGCCATGTGGCAACTGATCGGTTTTTACCTGACCTGGCTGCGCCTGCCCGGCAAGGGCCGCGCCCTGGGCGCTGGCGAAGTCAAGTTCACGGGCGAAGTGGGCCCGGACGTGAAACTCGTCACCTATGAGATCGACATCAAGCGCGTGATCAAGCGCAAGCTGGTCATGGCCATCGGCGATGCCCGCCTGTACGCCGACGGCAAGGAAATCTACGTGGCCAGCGATTTGCGCGTGGGCCTGTTCAAGCGCGAGGAAGCAGGCGCAGCCGCTGGGGAGGCCGCATGAAACGCGTCGTCATCACGGGCACGGGCATCGTCTCGTGCATTGGCAACGACAATGCCACCGTCACCCAATCCCTGCGCGAAAGCCGCCCGGGCATTCGCGCCATGCCCCAGTTCACCGAACTGGGCATGCGCAGCCAGGTGGCGGGCGTGCCGCAGATCAACCTCGAAGAGCTCATCGACCGCAAGCAACTGCGCTTCATGGGCGATGCGGCGGCCTACGCGCACATCTCCCTGGCCAACGCCATCGCCGAGTCGGGCCTGACGCCCGAGCAGGTGTCCAATCCGCGCACCGGCCTCATCATGGGGTCGGGCGGCGGCTCGCCGGCCAACCAGATCGAGGCGGCCGACATCCTGCGCAGCAAGGGCATCCGCCGCGTCGGGCCTTACCAGGTCACGCGTTGCATGAGCTCCACCGTGTCCGCCTGCCTGTCGACCAACTTCGGCATCAAGGGCATCAACTACTCCATCACCTCGGCCTGCAGCACTTCGGCCCACTGCATCGGCGCCGCTGCGCAGCAGATCGCCTGGGGCATGCAGGACGTGATGTTCGCCGGCGGCGGCGAGGAAGTCAGCTGGGGCATGGGCCTGCTGTTCGACGCCATGGGCGCCATGTCCAGTGCCTACAACGCCACGCCCGAGAAGGCCTCGCGCGCCTACGACGCCAACCGCGACGGCTTCGTGCTGTCGGGCGGCGGCGGTGCCGTGGTGCTCGAAAGCCTGGAGCACGCGCAGGCGCGCGGTGCCACCATCCTGGGCGAAGTCATCGGCTTCGGTGCCACCTCGGACGGTGCCGACATGGTCGCCCCCTCGGGCGACGGCGCCATCGCCTGCATGCGCCAGGCCATCGCCACGGTGGATGGCCCCATCGACTACATCAACACCCACGGTACCTCCACGCCCGTGGGCGACGTGCCCGAGCTGCGTGCCATCCGCGAGGTCTTCGGCGACGCGATTCCGCCGTTCTCGTCCACCAAGTCGCTCACCGGCCACTCGCTGGGCGCCACCGGGGTGCAGGAGGCCATCTACTGCCTGCTGATGCTGCGCCAGGGCTTCATTGCGGGCTCGGCCAACATCGAGACCCTGGAGCCCGCCGCCGAGGGCATGCCCCTGGTGCGCGAGACGCGCGATGCACCGATCCGCACCGCGCTGTCCAACAGCTTCGGCTTTGGCGGCACCAACGCCAGCCTGGTTCTGCGCCGCTGGGATAACTGATTCGAGCGTTTCCGATGGACCCGCCATCCCGCAAGGGATGGCGGGTTTTTTCATGCCGCCTTCGCCGACAGGGCCTGGTGCAACAGCCCCGGCAGCATGGCCAGCATGCGGGTGGCGGGCAGGCCCGGGGGCAGGGCGCGTGCATGGTAGCTGTACAGCGACATGGGCGGCAGCTCGTGCAGTTCCACGGCCACCATGGCCTGCGGGTCGAGCTGGGTGGCGGTGAGGAAGTCCACCACCGTCCAGCCCATGCCGCGGCGCACCAGGTCCAGCGCCAGGCGCGAGGTCTGTACCTGCAGGCCGGGCCCGGCAGGCGTGCCCAGGCGCTGGGCGATCTCGTCGATGGACTGGCGCATGGGGTCGTCGCCCACCAGGCGGATCACCGGCACCTGGGCCAGCCGGGCGGCCGGCGTCACGGCGCGTGGTGCGCGTGTCCACACCGCCTGCGCCACGGCCAGGTACATGCGGCCGCTGACCAGCAGCTCGCTGCGCACCTGGGGGTGCGGGTGCTTGTAGAAGCCCAGGCAGAAGTCCACGCTGCGCGTGAGCAGGGCCTGTGTCATCTGGTCCTGGTGGATGGTGCGCACCTCCACACCCACCTGCGGGTAGCGCAGCGCATGCTCCTGCAGCACCCGCGGCAGGAACTCGTGCGTGATCGAGGGGATGGCGGCCAGGCGCACGTCGCCCGTGTCGCTGGTGCCCAGGTTGCGCGCCGTGCGGCGCAGCGCGTCAAGCTGGCGGTGGATGCCCGTGGACTCGGCTGCCAGCACCTGGGCCTCGGGCGTGGGCGTGAGGCCGGCGGGCGTGCGCACGAACAGGCGGTAGCCCAGTTGCAGTTCGGTGTGCGCCACGGCCTTGCTCACGGCCGAGGGGGTGATGCACAGCAGGCGCGCCGCGGCGCTCATGTTGCCGGTCTGCAGCACGGCCTGGAAAACCTCGAGTTGGCGCAGGTTCATGGATGTGAGTGAAATTCACAGGGGGTGGCTGATTATTCCCTGTGAGTGTGCGCGAGTCTCTCATACGATCCGGCACCGCCAACGAGCGGGCGAGGGCGGCCACCCGCAGGTGCGGCGGCAGCCCTCTTCAAAAACAACTGTCTGGAGATTTCTGTGATGCGCATTTCCCACCCCATGCACCGCTGGCTTGCCGGCCTGCTGCTCTCGGCCGCTTCGGCCGTGGCCATGGCCCAGGCCGCCCGCCCCCATGTCGTGGTGCTGGCCACCGGCGGCACCATTGCCGGCGCTGGCGCTTCGGCGGCCAACAGCGCGACCTATGCGGCTGCCAAGGTGCCGGTGGACAAGCTGCTGGCCGGCCTGCCGGAGCTGGCCAGCGTTGCGCGCGTCTCGGGCGAGCAGGTGTTCCAGATCGCATCCGAAAGCTTCACCAACGACCACCTGCTGCAACTGGGCAAGCGCGTCTCGGCCCTGGCCAAGCAGGCGGACGTGGACGGCATCGTGATCACCCACGGCACCGATACGCTGGAAGAAACCGCCTACTTCCTGAACCTGGTGGTGCGCACCACCAAACCCATCGTGGTCGTGGGCTCCATGCGCCCCGGCACGGCCCTGTCGGCCGATGGTGCCCTGAACCTGTACGACGCCGTGGGCGTGGCCGCCAGCAAGGATGCCGCCGGCAAGGGCGTGCTCGTCACCATGAACGACGAGATCCAGAGCGGCCGCGACGTGAGCAAGACCATCAACATCAAGACCGAGGCCTTCAAGAGCCAGTGGGGCCCGCTGGGCATGGTAGTGGAAGGCAAAAACTACTGGTTCCGCGCCCCGGTCAAGCGCCACACCAGCGCGTCCGAGTTCAACATCGACGAGATCCAGACCCTGCCCGCGGTGGACATCGTCTACGGCTACGGCAACATGAACACCACCGGCATCGAAGCCTACGGCAAGGCCGGCGTGAAGGCCCTGGTCCATGCCGGCACCGGCAACGGCTCCGTCGCCGCCCAGGCCGTGCCCGCCCTGCAGGCGCTGCGCGCCCAGGGCGTGCAGGTGGTGCGCTCGGCCCGCGTGCCTGACGGCTTCGTGCTGCGCAACGCCGAGCAGCCCGACGACAAGTACGACTGGGTCGTGGCCCACGACCTGCGCCCCCAGAAGGCCCGCATCCTGGCCATGGTGGCCCTGACGAAAACCAACGACAGCAAAGAGCTGCAACGCATCTTCTGGGAATATTGATCTTGATTTGGCGCACCACGCGTGCGCCGACCGGCTGCCCTTGCGGGCAGTCACCGGTGCGCACCGGCAGACAGACAGCTTGCGCAATCGGTTGGAAAGGCCGGGGCTCCAAAAGGGCCCCGGCCTTTGTACTTGGCGCGGTGTTTCTCACGCCCGGGAGCGGCCTGCGCGAGGCCCGCGAGCGAAGGTGTGCTGCAGCGCCGTAAAATCACCGGTTTGCGTGCGCGAGGGGTTCCCCCGCGCAACGGCCTTTTTCTCCATTCCCCCTTTAATGCCCGGCCCTGGCTCGCCAGCGCCACAGACGCCATGTTGACATTCCAGCAAATCATTTTGAAGCTGCAGTCCTACTGGGACGCGCAGGGTTGCGCCCTCTTGCAGCCCTACGACATGGAAGTGGGCGCTGGCACCTCGCACACCGCCACCTTCCTGCGCGCCATCG
>JAESFW010000151.1_pt1 | contig 112102 bp, 110 predicted proteins | sample 9269481 | NCBI WGS metagenome assembly JAESFW01 (sample SAMN14515350, study PRJNA621654) | algae metagenome | isolation source: Lyngbya sp. HA4199-MV5 and co-occurring heterotrophs from soil with... | place: USA: Ahupuaa O Kahana State Park, Hawaii | collected 2009-07-21 | reverse complement strand
AGCGAAGCAATGGCCCGTGTGGGGCCCGTTCCCACCCCCTTCTGACCGTGCCGAGAAGCGCAGGGCCTGGGGTGAGCGCGTGCCGAAGGACACGCGCATCGTTGTCTGACTCACCGCGGATGTTTGAGCGGAGTTGCCTCGTAGAGGCAACGCAGCGAGTTCCGCGGTGCACCCCAGGACCGAGCATCGCAGGCTGCCCCCTCGCCTCCGGCGAGGGGGACACGGGCAGCGGGGTCGCCTTTCTTTTGGGTACTTTTCTTTGGCGAAGCAAAGAACAAGTACCTCGGCTGCCGGGCCGAGACCCGGCCTCCACCCGTAGCACGGGCAAGTAGCAACCACGAGCACTGGCATACATGCAAATCGAATCCCCTCCAGTCCTCCGCGACACCCCCAAACCCCAAGGCGAGCGCCGAGGCCTCGTCCTCGTCCACACCGGCACAGGCAAAGGCAAAAGCACCGCCGCCTTCGGCCTCGCCATCCGAGCCCACGGCCGCGGCAAGACCGTCAAGATCTACCAGTTCATGAAGGTCCCCACCGCGAGGTTCGGCGAACACCGCCTGTTCGAACAACTGGGCATCCCCATCGAAGGCCTGGGCGACGGCTTCAGCTGGAAGAGCCGCGACCTCGACCACTCCGCCCAACTGGCCCTGGACGGCTGGACCAAGGCCGAGGCCACCATCCGCGCGGGTGAGCACTTCCTCGTCGTGCTCGACGAGATCATGTACCCGCTGCGCTACGGCTGGATCCCGCTGGAGACCATCCTCACCTGCCTGCGCGAGCGCCCGCCGCATGTGCACGTGGTGCTCACCGGCCGCAATGCGCCCGCCGAGCTGATCGAGCTGGCCGACACCGTGACCGAGATGACCCTCGTCAAGCACCACTTCAAGGCCGGTGTGCCCGCGCAGCGCGGGATCGAAGACTGAAGCAGCATGGTGAACGCTTTGACGTCCCTGCCTATGGCCCGCAGCCGCCTGCACCCCACGGTGCCGGCATTGGCCATGCTCGGCCTGCTGGGCGGGTTGGCGGCCCCGATCGCGCATGCCCAGCAGCACCGCATTGTCACGCTGTCGCCCTCGCTGACCGAGGCCGTCTGCGCCCTGGGCCACTGCGCCGAGCTGGTCGGCACCGACCGCCACTCGAGCTGGCCTGGCACCGTGGCCAGGCTGCCCAAGGTGGGCGGCCTGCAGGATGCCCAGATCGAGCGCATCGTGGCCCTGCGGCCCGACATGGTGCTGCTGGGGCCGCGCAGCCGCGCGGGAGAGCGCCTGGCGGCCCTGGGCGTGCCGGTGCAGGTGTTCGATGCGCGCACCCATGCCGACCTCAAGCGCATGCTGCTGAGCGTGGGCCAGTCGCTGGGCGAGTCGGCGCGCGCGGCCGAGCTGGTGGCGCGCATCGAGCGCGAGCTTGACACCGCGGCGCGCCGCATGCCGGCGCACCTGCGCGGGCGCAGCGTGTACGTCGAGGTGGGCGTGGGCCCCACGGCGGCCAGTGCGGCCAGCTTCATCGGCGAGACCATCGCGCGCCTGGGGCTCGTGAACATCGTTCCCGGCGACATGGGGCTGTTTCCGCGCGTCAGTTCCGAGATGGTGGTGCGCGGTGCGCCCGACCTGGTCATCGGCCCGGCGGCCTCGCTCATGAACCTGGCCGAGCGGCCCGGCTGGTCGGGCATGAAGGCGCTGCGCCAGCACCAGGTCTGCCAGCTCGATGCCGAGCGTATGGACCTGCTCTCGCGCCCCGGCCCGCGCCTGGGCGAGGCGGCGCACATGCTGGTTGATTGCCTTGCCGGCCTCCCTCAAGTGCTGCGCTGAACCGCAGTTCTTTTACACCCATTTTTTTGACTGGAGATTTCTTCCATGCAAGTGAACAAGATTCCCGCCACCATCGTCACCGGCTTCCTGGGCAGCGGCAAGACCACGCTGCTGCGCCACCTGCTGAGCAACGCGCAGGGCAAGCGCATAGCAGTCATCGTCAACGAGTTCGGCGAGCTGGGTATCGACGGCGAGCTGCTGCGCAGCTGCGGCATCGGCTGCGACGAGAACGGCGAAGAAAACGGCCAGCTGTTCGAGCTGGCCAACGGCTGCCTGTGCTGCACCGTGCAGGAAGAGTTCGCACCCGTGATGGAGCAGCTGGCCGCGCGCCGCGACCAGATCGACCACCTGGTGATCGAGACCTCGGGCCTGGCCCTGCCCAAGCCGCTGGTGCAGGCCTTCCAGTGGCCGGCGCTGCGCAATGTGTTCACCGTGGACTCGGTGATCACCGTGGTGGATGCCCCCGCCGTGGCCGCCGGCCAGTTCGCCGATGACCCGGTGGCCGTGGATGCCCAGCGCCGCGCCGACGAGAACCTGGACCACGAATCGCCCCTGCACGAGCTGTTCGAGGACCAGCTCGCCACCGCCGACCTGGTGGTGCTGCACAAGACCGATGGCCTCGATGCCGAGGCCCTGGCCAAGGTGGAAGCCATCGTACGCGGCGAGACCCTGCCCGGCGTGAAGTTCGTGCACGCCCAGCATGGCCGCATCGACCCCGGTGTGCTGCTGGGCCTGGGCAATGCGGTGGAGGACGTGATCGACGCGCGCAAGACCCACCACGACGAGGAAGAGGACCACGACCACGACGAGTTCGAGTCGGTCCAGATCACGCTCGACGTGGCCGACCGCCAGCGCCTGCTGGACGCCCTGGTGGCCCTGGTGCAACGCCACGAGATCTACCGCATCAAGGGCTTTGTGGCCTTGCCGGGCGCGGCCATGCGCCTGGTGGTGCAGGGCGTGGGCCAGCGCTTCGACAGCCACTTCGACCGCGCCTGGCGTGCCGGCGACACCCGCACCACGCGCCTGGTGGTGATCGGCGACCACCTGGACGCTGCGGCCCTGCAGGCCGAGGTGCAGTCGTCCCTGTCGGCTGTCGCCGCCTGAGGTCCGCCGCATGCATCTGCTGTCCACACGCCCCGGTGGCTACGTCGAAGACGGGGGCCAGGGCCTGGTGCGCGTGGAGCAGACGCCGGGCGACATCGTCGTTTTGAGCGCGGCCGACACCACGCTGTCGCTATTGTCCGACGCGGCCGCCAGCCTGGGCGAGGGTTTCCCGCGCGTGCGCCTGGCCAACCTGATGTGGCTGCGCCAGCCCGCGTCCACCGATATGTATGTGGACGACGTGCTGCGCCATGCGCGCGTGGTCGTCATCGACCACCTGGGCAGCCCGAGCGACTGGGCCTATGTGGTGGAGCAGGCCCAGGCCCTGGCGGCACGCCATGGCCAGTGGCTGGCCCTGTTCTCCGGCGACAACGTGGAAGACCCGCAACTGCTGATGCGCAGCACCGCCAGCCCGGCCGACTGCCACCAGCTGTGGCGCTGCCTGCGCGAGGGTGGGCGCGAGAACGCGCTGGCGTTCTTTGCGTTGATCGGCCATGCGGCCTTTGGCATCGGCCCACGCCCGCCCGCACCGCAGCCCTTGCCGCCGGTGATGCCTTACACCCCCGTGCAGGCCGCGCCCTGGATGCCCGGTGCGCCGGTGGCGCTGCTGGTGTTCTACCGCGCGCACCTGCAGGCAGGCAACACGGCAGTGTTCGATGCCATGCAGGCGGCGCTGGCCCACGTGGGCTTGAACACCCTGGCCGTGGCGGTCGATTCGCTCAAGAATCCCGAAAGCCTGGCCACGCTGCAGGCCCTGGCCGCAGAGCAGGGCGTGGCCGTGGTGCTCAATGCCACGAGCTTTGCCGTGGCCTCCATCGACGGCAGCGAAGAGGCCCCGCCGGTGGCCTTGGCCGGAGACGCGCCGGTGCTGCAGCTCATCACGGCCGGCTGCTCGCAGGAGCAGTGGCAGGACGACCCGCATGGCCTGGCCCCGCGCGACCTGGCCATGCAGGTGGTGCTGCCCGAGGTGGACGGGCGAATCGGCGCGCGCGCCATCAGCTTCAAGGGCCTGGCCTGGCGTTGCGAGCGCACCGAGGTCGACGTGGTGCGCTACCAGCCCGAGCCCGAACGCATCGCCTTCGTGGCCGAGCTCGCGCGCCGCTGGTGCGCGCTGCGCAGCAAGCCGCCCGTGGGCAAGCGCGTGGCCCTGGTGCTGGCCAACTACCCCAACGACGATGCACGCCTGGCCAACGGCGTGGGGCTGGATACGCCGGCCTCCACGGTGCGCATCTTGCAGGCGCTGCGCGATGCGGGCTACACCACGGGTGAGCTGCCCGCGTCGGGCGACGCGTTGATCGCGCAACTGGTGGACGGCGTCACCAACAACCTCGATGCCAACCCCGACCGCCCGGCCGGCCAGAGCCTGGCGATGGACGACTACCTGGCCGACTTTGCCGCGCTGTCGGCCGGCAACCAGGCAGCGGTGAATGCGCTCTGGGGCGCCCCGGCGCTCGACCCCATGGTGCGCAGCGGCCGCTTCATGGTGCCCGGTGTGCGCCTGGGCCATGTCTTCGTGGGCATACAGCCTGCGCGCGGGCGCGACCTGGACCTGGTGGCCACCTACCACGATGCCGACCTGGTGCCCACCCATGGCTACCTGGCCTTCTACTTCTGGCTGCGCCGCGTGTTCGCGGTGGACGCCGTGGTGCATGTGGGCAAGCACGGCAACCTCGAATGGCTGCCAGGCAAGAGCGTGGCGCTGGGCGCCGACTGCTGGCCCGATGCCATCCTGGGCCCGCTGCCGCACCTGTACCCCTTCATCGTCAACGACCCGGGCGAGGGCAGCCAGGCCAAGCGGCGCACGCAGGCCGTCATCATCGACCACCTGATGCCCGCGCTCACGCGCGCCGAAACCTACGGCCCGCTGCAGCAGCTCGAACGCTCCATGGACGAGTACTACGAGGCCCTGTCGCTGGACCCGCGCCGCGCGCGGCTGCTGCGCCAGGGCATCCTCGACCAGGTGCTGCAGCACAGCCTGCACCAGGAGCTGGGCTTTGCCCCGCCGGCCGACGATGCCGGGCGCGAGGCCTTGCTGCAGCGCCTGGATGCCTACCTCTGCGAGATCAAGGAGTCGCAGATCCGCGACGGCCTGCACATCCTGGGCCGCTCACCCGAGGGGCGCCAGCGCACCGATACGCTGGTGGCGCTGGCGCGCTTCCCCGGGGGCGTGGTGACAGGGCAGGGCAGCCTGCTGGTGGCGCTGGCGCAGGACCTGGGCCTGGGCGACTTCGACCCCCTGAACCCCGAGTGGGCCGCGCCCTGGACCGCCCCGCGCCCCGCCGCGCTGCAGGCCCTGGGCGACGAGCCCTGGCGCCACGCGGGCCACACGCGCGAGCGGCTGGAGCAGCTGGCCGCGCAGTGCGTGGAGCGCCACCTGGGGGCAGAGGCTGAGCCCATCGACGCGGCGCAGTGGCCGCAGGCCGCCGCCGTGCTGGTGCGCATGCGCACGGTGTTCGCGCCCCGGCTCGATGCCTGCGGGCCCAGTGAGATGGGCCAACTCCTGAGCGGCCTGGCGGGCCGCTTTGTGCCGCCAGGGCCCAGCGGCGCGCCCTCGCGCGGGCGGCCCGATGTGCTGCCCACGGGCCGCAATTTCTATTCGGTGGACACGCGCGCCGTGCCCACGCCCACGGCCTACGGCATGGGCGCGCTGGCGGCCGACCGCGTGGTGGAGCGCCACCTGCAGGACCATGGCAGCTTTCCCACGGCGGTGGGCCTGTCGGTCTGGGGCACCAGCACCATGCGCACGGGCGGCGAAGACATCGGCCAGGCCTTTGCCCTGCTGGGCGTGCGCCCGAAGTGGGCACCCGGCAGCCACCGCGTGGTGGACATCGAGGTGCTGCCCATGGCGATCCGCAACCGCCCGCGCATCGATGTGACCTTGCGCGTGTCGGGCTTCTTCCGCGACGCCTTCCCGGGCGTGATCGACCTGTTCGATGCCGCCGTGCGCGCGGTCGCGGCCATCTCGCCCGAGGACGAACCCGATGAGGTGAACCCGATCCGCGTGCGCGTGCGGCGCGAAGCCGCCGAGGCCCAGGCGCAGGGCATGGCAGCCGAGGACGCGGAGCGCCGCGCCACCTGGCGCGTGTTCGGCCCGCGCCCCGGTGGCTACGGCGCCGGCCTGCAGGAGGTGGTGGCCAGCGGCCGCTGGAGCACGGCCGACGACCTGGCCCAGGCCTACCTGCGCGCGGGCGCCTTTGCCTATGGCCAGGGCGGCCATGGCGAGGCCGCGCGCGCCGCCTTCGAGCAGCGCCTGGCCGCGGTGGACGCCGTGCTGCACAACCAGGACAACCGCGAGCACGACATCCTCGACTCCGACGACTACTACCAGTTCCAGGGCGGCATGGCCGCGGCCGTGCAGCAACTGGCCGGCGCGCCCGCTGCCCTCTACCACGGCGACTTCAGCGTGCCGGGTGCGCCGCGCATCCGCACGCTCGGTGAGGAACTGGCGCGCGTGGTGCGTTCGCGCGCGGTCAACCCCAAGTGGATAGCTGGCGTCAAGCGCCACGGCTACAAGGGCGCGTTCGAGATCGCCGCCACGGTGGACTATTTGTTCGCCTTCGATGCGACCACCGGCGTGGTCGCCGACCACCAGTACGCGCTGGTGGCCGATGCCTACCTGCACGACGACGACACACGCGCCTTTCTGCAGCAACACAACCCGCTGGCCCTGCGCAGCGTGGGCGAGCGCCTGCTCGAAGCCATGCAGCGTGGCCTGTGGGCCGAGCCCGGCGAGCACCGCGAGCGCATCGAGCAGCACCTGCTGGCGCTCGAACACCGCCTGGAGACCCAGGGCGAAGGACCTCTGACATGACGACGACCATTTCCCTGGCCCCCGTGCCTTCCACTGTGTTCCCCTTCACCGCCCTGGTCGGCCATGACACGCTGCAGCTGGCGCTCTTGCTGGCCGCTGTCGACCCCGGCATGGGCGGGGTGCTGATCAGCGGACCGCGCGGCACGGCCAAGTCCACCTCGGCGCGGGCGCTGGCCGCGTTGCTGCCCGAGGCGCCCTTTGTCACGCTGCCACTGGCCGCCAGCCTGGAGCAATTGGTGGGCACGCTCAACCTAGAAGACGTGCTGCGCGACGGCCAGGTGCGCCTGGCGCCCGGCCTGGTGGCGCGCGCGCATGGTGGCGTGCTTTATGTGGACGAGGTCAACCTGCTGCCCGATGCGCTGGTGGATGCGCTGCTCGACGTGGCCGCCAGCGGTGTGAACACCGTGGCGCGCGACGGTGTGTCGCACCAGCACGCAGCGCGTTTCGTGCTGGTGGGCACCATGAACCCCGAGGAGGGCGAGCTGCGCCCGCAGCTGCTGGACCGCTTCGGCCTGTCGGTGGCGCTGGCCAACCCCACGGACCCCGCCGTGCGCCAGGCCATCGTGCGCGCGCGCCTGGCCTTCGAGCTGGACCCAGAGGCCCTGGTGGCCCAGCATGCCGCCGCGCAGGCCGGGCTGGCGCAATCGGTGGCGCGCGCCCGCGCGGCCCTGGCGGGCCTGGTGTGGACTGATGAGGTGGTGCAGCACGCCGCACAGCGGGCGCTCACGGCCGGCGTGGACGGCATCCGCGCCGACCTCGTGATGCTCCGCGCAGCGCGTGCGCTGGCCGCGCTGGAGCAGCGCAGCAGCGTGCGCGTGCAGGATGTGGACGCCGTGGCCGAACTCGCGCTGGCGCACCGCCGCACGGAAGACGCTGCAGCGGGCTCGGTACCGCCTTCGGCCGCCACGCCGCCAGCGTCGTCCGCCCGCGGTCCGGCACCCGCAGGCGGGCAGGGCGCAGCGGCATCGGCTCAGAATGCACCCGAAGGCGACTGGGGTGCCTTGCCGCCCGAGCCGCAGGCCATGGCGCGGGTGCGCAGCACGGGGGCCTGGCCGCCAAAAAAAGCCTGAGCCACCCCGGCCCGCGCGTTCCTGGTTCATTGACCAAGGCCAGCGCGGGCTGGCGGTGGCAAGCCCCCCGCAACGCCTGGCTGCGCACACCGCAGCCCGTGACCCGGCCCGCCGATGACCAAGGCCTGGGCATCGACTGGCTGCGCACGCTGGCGGCCAAGGGCCCGGCGCGCCTGCGGGCAGCGCATGTGCGGCGCCGCCCCGCCAGCGCCGTGCAGCCCTGCCTGCACCTGATTGCGCTCGATACCTCGGGCTCCATGCGCCAGGGCGGGCGCCTGGCCTGGGCCAAGGGCTATGCGGCGCGCCTGATCGAGCAGGCCGCGCGGGCGGGCGACCAGGTCGCATTGCTCAGCTTTGGCGGCCAGGGCGTGCAGTTGCTGCTGCCCCCGGGGCCGGCGCGCGCCTCCGGCACGGCCCGCGTGCGGCCGTTGGGTGGCGGTGGGGGCACGCCCCTGGCCGCGGGGCTGGCCGAGGCCGAGCGCCTGCTGCGCAGCGCGCGGCGCCAGCGCGGCGCAGGTGCGCGCTCGTGCCTGTGGCTGCTGACCGATGGCCGCACCTTGGAGCAGCCCGCTGCGCCAGCCGTTGCCACGCAGGTCGTGCTGGTGGACTTCGACGACCCCTTGCGGCCCCTGGGCCGCTGCGCCGCCTGGGCCGCGCGCTGGCAGGCCGAGCACCGACTGCCCGAGCCCCTTTCTTCCTGAAAAGAACAACGAGCCTTTCCCGATGTCCGACTCCATGACCACCGACGTGATCGTCTGCACCACCTGCCGCCCGGCCGGCGCCTCGCGCGAGCTGCCTGCCGACGGCGAGCTGTTGTTCGAGGCCGTGCAGACCGCCCAGCTCGACGACGATGCCGGCGCCTGGGCCCAGGTGCGCGTGCGCGGCGTGGCCTGCCTGAGCAGCTGCGGGCGCGCCTGCTCCGTGGCCTTCCAGGCGCCGGGCAAATACACCTTTGTGTTTGGCGACCTGAAGCCCGATGAAGAGACCGCCCGCCATGTGCTGGAGTGCGGTGCCATGCACGCGTGTGCCAGCGACGGCATGCTCCAGCGCAACGAACGGCCCGCGCGCCTCAAGAGCGGCATCGTGGCCCGGCTGCCGCCCTTGGGTGTGAACCCCACGGGCTGATCCAGGAGCGCATCTGCCCCCCCCGCTTTCGCGCTTTCCTGTTTCTGCCTTTTGGAGTTCTTTTTCCCATGCACCGACATCTCACCCCCCTGTCCCTGGCCGTGCTGGCCTGCATTGCGCAGACGGCAGCCCATGCCCAGTCCACCGCCACCACCCAGTTGCCCGCCGTGCAGGTCACGGACACCCAGACTGCGCCTGGCAGCACCCTGTCGCTCGATGCCCCCAGCGCCACGGGCTCGCGCCTGGGCCTCACGGCGCGCGAAACCCCGGCCAGCGTGAGCAGTCTGGGCGCGGCCGACATCGCCGAGCGCAGCCTCACGCGCGCGCAGGACGTGGCCGTGCGCATGCCTGGCATCACCGAGGCGCCAGCCCCCGGCAACGGCGGCACCAGCCTAGTGGCGCGCGGCTTTGCCGGCCACAACTCGGTGGCGCAGATGGTGGACGGCACGCGCCTCATCGTGGCCTCGGGCACCATCACCTACCCGTTCTCGACCTGGCCCATGGAGTCGGTCGAGGTGCTGCGCGGCCCGGCCTCGGTGCTCTACGGCGATGGCGCCATCGGCGCGGCCGTGAACTATGTGAGCAAGCGCCCCAGCTTCGAGACCACGCAGCGCGAGGCCTTCTTCTCGGTGGGCTCCTACGGCACGGTGCAGGGTGGCGTGGGCCTGCGCGGCCCCATCAACGACGTGCTGGCCTACTCGGTCTACCTCGATGCGGAAAAGAGCGATGGCTACCGCGCCCTCATGGACACGCAGCGCCACAACTACGCGCTGGCCCTGGCCGTGCGCCCGAGCCGCGACCTGAACATCACCCTCTCGGCCGATGGCGGCGTGAACGACGATGCACGCTACTTCGGCACCCCGCTGCGCAACGGCGTGCTCGACGAGCGCCTGCGCCGCACCAACTTCAACGTGGCCGATGCGGTGGTCAAGTACGACGACCGCGTCTGGCGCGCCAAGGTCGACTGGCAGGCCGCCGCCGGTGTGCGCCTGCGCAACGAGACCTACCACCTGACGACCGACCGCCACTGGCGCAATGCCGAGGCCTATGCCTTCAACGCTGCCGGCACGGCGGTGAACCGCAGCGACTACCTGGAAATCCTGCACGACCAGGAGCAGACCGGCAACCGCTTCGACGCGGCCTTCGACGGCCACCTCGGCGGCCTGAAGAACCGCTTCATCGTGGGCCTGGACTGGTACCGCACCAAGCTCGTGCACACCAACAACTCGCCCTATGGCGGTGCGAGCACGGTGGACCCGTTCAACTTTGCGCCTGGTGGCTTCATCAGCCCCGTGCCCACCATCCCCGGCCGGGCGTCGGAACTCAAGACCACGGCGCTGTTCGCCGAGAACTCGCTCGACCTTGGAAAGCAATGGAAGCTGGTCGCTGGCCTGCGCAGCGACCACATGGAGCTCGACACCACCGATCTGCGCGGCGGCGTGCGCATGGTCAAGAAGTACTCGCCCGTCACCGGCCGCCTGGGCGCGGTGTGGTCGCCCAGCGAGGCGCTGTCGCTCTACGGCCAGTTTGGCACGGGCACCGATCCGCTCTCGGGCGCGCTCTCGCTGCCCGGTGGTGGCAATACCTTCGACCTGACCAAAGGCCGCCAGGTGGAAGTTGGCGCCAAGGGCGCCGTGCCCGCCCTGCGCGGCGAGTGGACCGTGGCGCTGTACAAGATCGAAAAGCGCAACCTGCTCTCGCGCGATGCCAGCAACCCCAACATCACGCAGCAGATCGGCCAGCAGTCCTCCACCGGCATCGAGCTGGCCTTTGCGGCCGAGCCCGTGCGCGGCTGGACCATCGATGCCAACGCGGCCTTCCTGCGCGCACGCTACGATGACTTCAAGGAGCTGGTCTCGGGTGCCCTGGTCTCGCGCGACGGCATGACGCCCACCGGCGTGCCCGAGCGCACGGCCAGCATCTGGACGGCGTACCGCTTTCTGCCGCAATGGCAGGCCGGTTTCGGTGCGCGCTATGTGGGTGAGCGCCAGGGCAACACGGCCAACACCACGAAGCTGCCGTCGTATGCGGTGTTCGATGCCTCGCTGGCGTACGACTACTCGCGCAACCTCAAGCTCGGCCTGGCGGTGAAGAACCTGGCCAACCGCGACTACGCACTCGCCGGCACGGCCAACACCCGCTGGTTGCTGGGCGCGCCGCGCACGGTGCAACTGACGGCGCGCGCGTCGTTCTGACCCCGGGGAGGTGCAGCACATGGCCAAGAAGCTCGTCATCTTTCTGCACAAGTGGCTGGGCGTGGTGCTTGCGCTGTTCTTCCTGATGTGGTTCGTGAGCGGGGTGGTGCTGTACTACGTGCCCTTCCCCAGCCTCACGCAGGCCGAGCGGCTGGCGGCCATGCCGCCGCTCGCGTTGCCGGCCGGCTGCTGCCTGGCGGCGCCCGAGGCGGCCCAGCGCGCGGGCTTGCGCGCCGGTGCGGGCGAAGCGCGCCTGGGCATGCTCGGCGATGCGCCCGTGTGGCGCATGCAGGCCACGGCGGCCGTTGGCAGTGATGGTGCTGAGCCGCGCCCGCGCTGGCACACGGTGGATGCACGCACGGGCGCGCTGGTGCCGCCGCTCGACGATGCGCAGGCCGCCGCCGTGGCCGAGGCCTTCAGTGGCCGGCGGACCACAGGCACCGAGCGGCTGGAGCGCGACCAGTGGACGGTGCCCCAGGGCCTGGATGTGCACCGCCCGCTGGTCAAGGTGCTGCTCGATGGCGACGACGGCCTGGAGCTCTATGTCTCGCCCGGCGCCGCCGAGGTGGTGCGCGACACGCGCCGTGCCGAGCGCTTCTGGAACTGGCTGGGCGCCGTGCCGCACTGGATCTACCCCACGGTGCTGCGCCAGTTCCCCAAGGCCTGGCACCAGGTGGTGGTGTGGCTCTCCATTCCGGGCGTGCTGCTGGCGGCCACGGGCATTGTGCTGGGCATCTGGCAGCTGTTCCTGAACCGGCGGCGCTGGATCCCCTACCGCAAGTTCTGGATGCGCTGGCACCATATCCTGGGCCTGGTGGCGGCGGTGTTCACGCTCACCTGGATGTTCTCGGGCCTGATGTCGATGAACCCGTTTGGCGTGTTCACCGGGCGCGCGGCCGATCCGCAGGCGCGCACCCAGTGGGCCGGCGAGCCACCGCGCATGGCGCGCGGCCCGGCCGAGGCGGTGGCGCTGGCCGCGGCCGACGGCATCGTGCCGCTGGAGCTCGATACCCTGCGCATTGCAGGCCAGGCCTGGTACCGGGTGCGTGGGCAGGGCGAGGGCGCGGTGCAGCGCCTGGTGCGCGCCGACGGGCCCGATGCCACCGTTGTCCGTGCCGTGCCTGACCCCACCGTGCTTGCCGCCCTGCAGGGCCTGCGCCCCGGCAGCCCGCCGCCGGCCATCGAACAGCTCACACAGTACGACGGGCTGTACTATGCGCGCCACCATGATGCTGCTTCCACTGCTTTCAACCGCCCGCTGCCCGTCTGGCGTGCCCATTGGGCCGGAGACGACGTGAGCGTGTACGCCGACCCCGCCTCCGCCCGCATCGTGCTGCGTGCCGATGCCACCACGCCCTGGCAGCGCGTGCTCTACAACGGCCTGCACAGCCTGGACTTTGCGCCGCTGCTGGCGCGCCCGCTGCTGCGCACCGCGCTGGTGGTGGGGCTGTCGCTGCTGGGCATTGCGCTGTGCATCACCTCGTGCGTGATTGCCTGGCGCGTGTTCGTGCCGGCGCGGCGCCGCCCTGTGCGCTCCACGAAGCCGCGGCGCGTGGTGGGCGACTCTTCGGGGGGCGCATGGACGGTGTGATCGACCTGCTGCTGCCCGGCACGCAATGGGATGCCCTGCGTGCGCTGATCTGGGTGCCTTTCGTGGCGCTGGCCATCGACTGGTGGCGTGGCGAGCCGCCGGCGCCCATCCACCCCGTGGTGTGGATGGGCAAGGCCCTGGGCTGGTGCGGGGAGCGCTGGGCACCCTTGTCGCCCGTGCCGAACGACTGGCGGGCCTTCTGGTCCATGGCCCTGGCCTGGTGCGCCCTGGCGGCCACGGTGGTGGCCACGGCCTGGGGCCTGCAGTGGCTGGCGCTGCGCTTTCATGACGTGATCGCGGCCGCGCTGCTCGGGCTGCTGCTCAAGCCCCTGCTGTCCTGGCGCATGCTGCACGACGAGGTGCTGGCGGTGGAGGCCGCGCTGGCCCGCTCGCTGCCCGAGGGCCGCGAGCAACTGGCGCGCCTGGTGAGCCGCGATGTGAGCGCGCTCACCGCGGGCCAGGTGCGCGAGTCGGCCATCGAGTCGCTGGCCGAGAACCTCAACGACTCGGTGGTGGCACCGCTGTTCTGGTTCGTGCTGCTGGGCCTGCCCGGTGCGGCCCTGTACCGCCTGGCCAACACGGCCGATGCCATGTGGGGCTACCCCGGCATGCGCGGCGGGCGCTACTGGCAATGGGCCGGCAAGTGGGCGGCACGCGCGGACGATGTGCTCTCGTGGCTGCCGGCGCGCATCAGCGCGCTGCTGCTGGCCGTGCTGGCGCGCGGGGTGCAGCTGTCCACGGTGGCGCGCCTGGCGCGCCGCACCCCCTCGCCCAACAGCGGCTGGCCCATGGCGGCCATGGCGCTGGCGTTGGGCGTGCGCCTGGCCAAGCCCGGGGTGTATGTGCTCAACGCCGATGCGCGCGACCCCGGTCCGCTCGACACCCACCGGGCCGCCAAGCTGGGCACGCTGCTGGCGCTGGCGTTGATCCCCGTGGGCGTGGGCGCCCACATGCTGATCACCATCGTGACCACCTGGGTGGGCGCATGAGCTGGCAGGCCGGCGCCTTGCACCACCACGGCGGCCCCGATGCGCAGGGTGCGCCGGCGCACGACTTCTCGACCAACAGCAATGCCTGCGGCCCCTGCCCGGATGCGCTGCAGGCCGTGCAGCAGGCCGATGCCACGCGCTACCCCGACCCGCACTACACGGCGCTGCGCGAGGCGCTGGGCGCCTTCCACGGCGTGGCGGCCGGGCGCATCGTGCTGGCGGCCAGCTCCAGCGAGTTCATCCACCGCATCACGGCCCTGGCCGCGCAGCAGGGGGTGGTGCGGGTGGGTGTTCCCCTGCACAGCTATGGCGACTATGCCCAGGCGGCGCAGGCGCGCGGGCTCGCCCTGTTGCGACGCGGAGACGAAGCGGTGACCGCACCAGGCCTGCAATGGGCTTGCGAGCCTTCGAGTCCGCTGGGCCGGGCCGACCCCGTGCTGCCCGCCTGGAGAGAAGGGCAGGCCGCGCTGCGCGTGCTGGATTGCGCCTATGCCCCGCTACAACTGCACGGGGGCGGCGGCATGGCGCCCTGGGCCGGCGCCCCTGCCATGCCGCCCGGGCTGTTCTGCTGGCAGCTGTGGACGCCCAACAAGGCCCTGGGCCTCACGGGGGTGCGCGCCGCCTATGCCGTGGCGCCCGAGGGAGCGGATGGCGATGTGCAGGCACTGCAGGCCCTGGCGCCATCCTGGGCCGTGGGAGCGCATGGCGTGGCCTTGCTGCAGGCCTGGGTGCAGCCCGGTGTGCAGCGCTGGCTGGTGCACAGCCTTGATGTCCTGCGCGGCTGGAAGCAGCGCCAGCTCACCCTGTGCCTGGACCTGGGCTGGGCCGTGCATGCGGGCAGCCTGGCCAATTACTTCTGCGCCCAGCCTGCGTGCGCCGATCTGCCGGCCGCGCTGGCGGCGCTGCGCGTGTCCGGCATCAAGCTGCGCGACACCACCTCGTTCGGCCTGCCCGGCGGGGTCCGCATGGGGGTGCTGGCACCCGAGGCGCAGGACGCCTTGCGCCAGGCCTGGTTGGCCGTACGATCTGGCGCACAACCCCAAGAAAGCGACACCCCCTGATGCGAACCATCACCGTCACCCGCTATGTCACGCCGCTGCGTGAGGGCGGCTCCATGCCCGCCGTGGTCGAGGGCGACGACCTGGGCCTGTACGTGCTCAAGTTCCGCGGCGCGGGGCAGGGCGTGCGCGCCCTGCTGGCCGAGATGGTCTCGGGCGGCATCGCCCGTGCCCTGGAGTTGCCCGTGCCCGAGATCGTGCTCGCCGAGCTCGACCCGGCCCTGGCCCAGACCGAGCCCGACCCCGAGATCCAGGACCTGGTGCGCGCCAGCGGCGGCCTCAATGTGGGGCTCGACTACCTTTCGGGCGCGCTCAACTTCGACCCGGGCGTGGACGAGGTGAGCGACGACTTCGCATCGCGCCTGGTCTGGTTCGACGCCCTGGTGGCCAATGTGGACCGCACGGCGCGCAACACCAACCTGCTCATGTGGCACCGCAAGCCCTGGCTCATCGACCATGGCGCCTCGCTCACCTTCCACCATGCGTGGAACGGCGCGGTGGCGCAGCCGGCCAAGGCCTTTGCACCGATTGCCGACCATGTGCTGCTGCACCGGGCCACGGCCATCGCCCAGGTCGATGCGGAACTGGCCGCGTTGCTCACGCGCGAGGTGATCACGGGCATCCTGGCCGAGGTACCCGATGAATTCCTGGCGCTGGCCGCAGCCGAACACACCGAGGGCCCGCTCGCGCAGCCTGCCAGCCACCGCCAGGCTTATGTCGAGCATTTCTGCGCGCGCCTGGCGGGCCGTGAAGCCTGGGTGAAAGGGGCCATCGATGCCCGCGGCTGAGACACAACAGGTCTACGACTACGCCATCGTGCGCGTGGTGCCGCGCGTGGAGCGCGAGGAGTTCATCAACGCGGGCGTGATCCTCTCGTGCCAGAAGAGCGGTTTTCTGCAGGCCGCCATCGCGCTCGATGAAGAGCGCCTGCTGGCCATGGACCCGCACGTGGACATCGACACCGTGCGCCGCCACCTGGCCGCCATCGTCGCCATCTGCGCGGGGGAGGCGGGTTGCGGGCCGATCGCGCAGCTGCCCTTCCGCCAGCGCTTCCACTGGCTCACGGCCAAGCGCAGCGCCATCATCCAGACCTCGCCCGTGCACACGGGCCGCTGCACCGATGCAGCGGCGGCGCTCGAGCACATCATGGACCGCATGGTGCGGCCGCTGCCGTGACCGCACGCCCGTCTGCAAAGCTCGCCCGCTGCGTGATGGTGCTGGGCACCACCAGCGGCGCCGGCAAGAGCTGGCTGGCCACGGCCCTGTGCCGCTGGTACGCCAACCAGGGCTACAAGGTGGCGCCCTTCAAGGCGCAGAACATGAGCAACAACGCGCGCGTGGTGGCCAGCGACCATGGCAACGGCGAAATCGGCAGCGCGCAATACTTCCAGGCGATAGCGGCGCACACCGTGCCCGATGTGCGCATGAACCCGCTGCTGCTCAAGCCCGAGGCCGACACCAAGAGCCAGGTGGTGCTGCTCGGCCAGGTCAGCGCCGAGCTCACCGCGCTGCCCTGGCGCGGGCGCAGCGAACGGGTGTGGCCGCAGATAGCGGCAGCCCTCGACGCCCTGCGTGCAGAGAACGACGTGGTGGTGATCGAGGGCGCGGGCTCGCCCGCCGAGATCAACCTGCACGCCAGCGATGTGGTCAACATGCGCGTGGCGCGCCACAGCGGTGCGCGCTGCCTGCTGGTGACCGACATCGACCGTGGCGGCGCCTTTGCCCACCTCTACGGCACCTGGGCCCTGCTGCCCGAGGACGAGCGCGCGCTGATCCACGGCTTTGTGCTCAACCGCTTCCGCGGCGATGCCACGCTGCTGGCCCCGGCGCCGCAGATGCTCCAGGAACTGACCGGTGTGCCCACGGTGGCCACCATCCCCATGCAGTGGCACCATGGCCTGCCCGAGGAAGACGGCGTGTTCGACGACCGCAGCACCGCGGCCGGGGCCGTGCACACCACGGTGGCCGTCATCGCCTACCCGCGCATCAGCAACCTGGACGAATTCCAGCCGCTCAAGAACGTGCCCGGCGTGCGCCTGGTCTGGGCGCGCAGCCCGGCCGAGCTGGCGGGCCTCAGGCCCACGGATTGGGTCGTGCTGCCCGGCTCCAAGGCAACGGCGGCCGACCTGGCCTGGCTGCGCGCGCAGGGGCTCGACGAGGCCATTGCCACGCACGCAGGGCAGGGCGGTACCGTGCTGGGCGTGTGCGGCGGCCTGCAGATGCTGGGCGAGGCGCTGATCGACACCGCCGGCATCGACGGCAACGCACCCGGCCTGGGCCTGCTGCCGCTGGTCACCACCTTTGAGCCGGCCAAGACCGTGCGCCGCAGCACCGCGCAGTTCGGTGCGCTGCAGGGCGCCTGGGCGCCGCTGTCGGGCGTGCAGGCCAGCGGTTACGAGATCCACCACGGCCAGACCGCCCAGCACCCGGCCATGGCGGCCGGTGGCGATGTGGCGCGCGAAGTCGTGCCGGGCCTGGCCTGGCAGAACGGTGCGGGCAATGTGCTCGGGCTGTACCTGCACGGCCTCTTCGAAGACCCTGCCGCGCTGCAGGCCCTGTTCGGCCGCGCAGGGGCCGCCCCCGTGCCCACGCTCGATGCCGTGATGGAGGGCCTGGCCCGCGTCGTGGATGCGCATTTCGAGCCCGGCGTGCTGCAAGCCTTGGTGGCCTGATTCTTTTCACTTCTCCTTTTGACGATCCCCATGTCCTTTGCCATCCCTGCCATTGCCGACTTGACCGACGCCGCCCTCACCGCGCGCCTGCAGCACATCATCGATTTCAAGACCAAGCCCCTGGGCTCGCTCGGCCGCATCGAGGCCCTGGCCCTGCGCATCGGCCAGGTGCTGGGCACCGAGGCTCCCGCGCTCGTGCAGCCGCAGATGCTGGTCTGTGCGGGCGATCATGGCATTGCCGCGCGCGGCGTATCGGCTTTCCCGAGCGATGTGACCTGGCAGATGGTGGAGAACTTCCTGGCCGGCGGCGCGGCCGTGAGCGTGCTCGCGCGCCAGCACGGCCTGGCCTTGACGGTGGTGGACTGCGGCGTGGCCAAACCCATTGCACCGCGCGAGGCAGCCCCGGGCGCCCCGCAGTTGCTGCTGCGCAAGGTGGCACCGGGCACGGCCGATGCCTCGGTGGGCCCGGCCATGAGCGCTGAACAGTGCCAGCAGGCCATCGCCAACGGCATGGAGGTGGTGCGCGGCCTGCCCGGCAACGCGCTGCTGCTGGGCGAGATGGGCATTGCCAACACCTCGGTCGCCTCGCTGCTGCTGGCGCGCCTGGCCGGCCTGCCGCTGGCCGAGGTGACCGGCGCCGGCACGGGCCTGGACGCCGCCGGCATCGAGCGCAAGCGCGCCGTGCTGCAGCAGGCGCTGGATGTGAACGCCGAGGCCACCAGCCCGCTGGAGGCACTGGCCGCGCTGGGCGGTTACGAGGTCGCGACCTTGGTGGGCGCCGTGTTGCAGGCTGCGGCCGAGCGCCGGGTCATCGTGGTCGACGGCTTCATCACCAGCGCCGCCGTGCTGGTGGCCAGCCGCCTGCAGCCGGCTGTGCTGCAGCGCTGCGTGTTTGCCCACCGCTCGGGCGAGCGCGGCCACAGCCTCATGCTCGCGCAGATGCAGGCCGAACCCCTGCTGGACCTGGGCCTGCGCCTGGGCGAGGGCTCGGGCGCAGCCCTGGCCTGGCCGCTGCTGCAGTCGGCCTGCGCAGTGCTGGCGGAGATGGCGAGCTTCGAGTCCGCAGGCGTGGACAACAAGAGCTGATGCAGCTCAGCGCCTGCGGCGTGCGGGTTTTTCGGCCGGGGCCTGGTGGTGCGCGCGCAGCAGGTCAATGAGCGCCTGCGCATACGCCGGTATGCGCCCTGACTCGCGCACCAGGATGTAGCGCTCGCGCACGCTCCAGGTGTCGTCCAGCTCGATCAGCACCAGGCCCATGGGATCGAGGTAGCGGCGTGCCGCGCTCTCGGGCACGATGCCGATGCCCACCCCGGCGCCGATCATGCGGCACATGGCGTCGAAGCTCGACAGCTGCACACGCAGCTTTTGCGGCTGGCCGAGCTGCTCGGTCACCTGGGCCAGAAAGGTCTGCAGCGTGCTGGCCGGGTGCATGCCCACCATGGGCTCGTCCAGCGTCTGCGCAAAGGCCATGCGCCTGCGCCGTGCAAAGCGGTGGCCACGTGGCACCACGAGGGCCAGGCGGTCGGTGCTGAAGTGGATGGCTTGCAAGCCCAGTGTGTCCACCTGGCCGGCGACGATGCCGATGTCGGCACGCCCGTCGCGCACACCGCGCGGGATCTCTGCGTTCGGTGTTTCTTGAAGCTCCACGTTCACGCGCGGGTTCGCCGCGAGGAAGGCGGGCAGGATCTCGGGCATGAAGTCCGTCACGGCCGTGGTGTTGGCGAACACGCGCACATGGCCGCGCAGGCCGCCGCTGTACTCCTGCAGGTCGGCGCGCAACTGCTCGGCCTGGCGCAGCACGCCGCGCGCATGGTGCAAAAAGGCTTCGCCCGCAGGCGTGGTACGCATGCCGCGCGCCTCGCGGTACAGCAAGGGCATGCCCGCCTGTTCCTCCAGGGCCTTGATGCGCGCACTGGCCGCTGCCAGCGACAGGTGGCGCGCAGCAGCGGCACGGGAGAGGGCGCCTTGCTCGGCCGTGAGCACGAACAGGCGCAGGTCGGTCAGGTCGAACTGCATGGCGCCATGGTACTTCTCTGGCTGAGGAGGTTTCGGAAATTCCGAAAGCCCGGTTCCGAAATGCGTGATTGTGCAAAGCGGTCTGGCGGGCGAACATGCGCCACTTTCCGAGAACACGCTGGAGACACACCGCATGAAGTTCACCGCCTCGCGCCGCACCGCCCTCGCTGCCCTGCTGGCCGCACCCTTGCTGGCCAACGCCCAGGCCAGCTACCCCAACCGCCCCATCACCCTGGTCGTGCCCCAGGCCGCCGGTGGCACCAACGACATCGTGGGCCGCCTGGTGGGCCAGAAGCTCGGCGAGGTGCTGGGCGGCGCCACCGTGGTGGAGAACCGGCCCGGCGCGGGCGGCAACATCGGCACGCAGTTCGTGGCCAAGGCGCCCAAGGACGGCTACACCCTGCTCATGACCATCAGCAGCAGCCAGGCCATCAACCCCGCCCTCTTCAAGAACCCCGGCTTCGACCCGGTCAAGGACTTCAAGCCCGTGGGCCTGATCGGCGCCGTGCCCAATGTGCTGCTGGTCAACCCATCGTTCCCTGCGCGCAACATGGCGGAACTGGTGGCCTTGGCGAAATCCAAGCCCGGCCACTACCAGTACGCATCGGCCGGCAACGGCACGCTCAACCACCTGCTCGGCGAAATGCTCAACAGCATGGCCGGCATCCAGCTGCAGCATGTGCCCTACAAGGGCGTGGCCCCGGCGATCAACGACGTGCTGGGCGGCCAGTTGCCCATCGTGTTTGCGAGCATGCCCTCGGCGCTCTCGCACATCAAGGCCGGCAAGCTGCGCGCCCTGGCGGTGAGCGGTGCCACGCGCTCGCCCGTGTTGCCCGATGTGCCCACCATTGCAGAGACCGTGGCCGGCTACAACGGCACGCTGTGGATCGGCCTGTTCGCTCCCGCGGGCTTGCCGGCCGATACCCAGTCCAAACTGCAGGACGGCATGGCCTCCGCATTGACCGCCAAGGACCTGCGCGACAAGCTGGAGCTGCAGGGTGTGGAGATTGCACCCAAGACCACGCCCGATCAATTCGCTGCGCTGCTGCAGGAAGACCTCACGAAGTGGGCCAAGGTGGTCAAGACCTCCGGTGCTACGGTTGACTGACTGAGTTGAAGAACACTGCCATGACCCGCCCCCTGGACCACATCACGGTGGTGTCGCTCGAGCATGCGATCGCCGCCCCGTTCTGCACCCGCCAGCTGGCCGACCTGGGGGCGCGCGTCATCAAGGTCGAGCGCCCAGGCGGCGGCGACTTTGCGCGCGACTACGACACGCGCGCCCAGGGCATGGCCTCGCACTTCGTCTGGGTCAACCGCTCCAAGGAAAGCCTCACGCTCGACCTCAAGCAGCCCGAGGCCCTGGCCGTGCTGTGGGAGCTGCTGGCCAGCGCCGACGTGCTGGTGCAGAACCTCGCGCCCGGCGCCGCCGCGCGCATGGGCCTGTCGTGGGAGGCCTTGCAGGTGCACAACCCGCGCCTCATCGTCTGCGATATCTCGGGCTACGGCAGCGATGGCCCTTACCGCGACAAGAAGGCCTACGACCTGCTGATCCAGAGCGAGGCGGGCTACCTCTCGGTGACTGGCACGCCCGAGGAACCCTGCAAGTCGGGCAACTCGATTGCCGACATTGCGGCGGGCATGTATGCCTACACCAGCGTGCTGGCCGCGCTGATGCAGCGCGAGAAGACGGGGCAGGGCTCGCGCATCGATGTGTCCATGCTCGAATCGCTGGCCGAGTGGATGGGTTTTCCCCTGTACTACGCCTATGGCGGCGCCACACCGCCGCCGCGCAATGCCGCCTCGCACGCCACCATCTACCCCTATGGTCCGTTTGTCGCGGGCGACGGCGGCACGGTGATGCTGGGCCTGCAGAACGAGCGCGAGTGGAAGCTGTTCTGCGAACACGTGATGCTGCAGCCGGGGCTGGCCGACGATCCGCGCTTTGACAGCAATGCCCGGCGCAACGAACACCGCGCGGAACTCAAGGCCTTGATCCTGGCCGTGTTCGGCACGCTCACGGCCGCCCAGGTCATTGAGCGGTTGGAAGACGCACGCATTGCCAACGCCCGCATGAACACCATGGCCGAGGTCTGGGCCCACCCGCAGCTGCAGGCGCGCGGCCGGGTGCAGCCGGTCGACACCCCCGAAGGCCCGCTCGACGCACTGTTGCCGCCCGGCGCGCACAGCAGCTTTGCCTACCGCATGGACCCGATTCCCGCCGTGGGCGAGCACACCGATGCCATCCTGCGCGCCTTGGGGCGAGACGACGAACAAGTGGCCGCGCTGCGCGCCAGCAAGGCCATCTGATGGGCATGCCTTCAGCGCAAGGCGCCATCGCCCGCGCCACCACCTTCCTGTTCGTTCCTGCCACACGGCCCGAGCGCATCGCCAAGGCCCTGGCCAGTGGTGCAGGCGCCGTGGTCGTGGACCTGGAGGATGCGGTCGCACCCGATGACAAGGCTGCGGCGCGCACCGTCCTGCTGTCCGCCGTGCAGGGCCTGGAGCCCGGCGAGCGCGCGCGCCTGCTGGTGCGCACCAACGCCGCCGGCACCCCCTGGCATGCCGACGACGTAGCCGCGGTGGCCGCCTGCGTGGCGCAGGGCCTGGCGGGGGCCATGGTGGCCAAGGCCGAGTCGGCCGGGGTGCTCCAGGCCGTAGCCAACGCCCTCGGCCCAGAGGGCCTGCTGGTGCCTCTGGTCGAATCGAATGCCGGGCTGGATGCGCTCGACACCCTGGCCCGGGCGCCCCAGGTGGTGCGTCTGGCCTTTGGCCACCTCGACTTCCAGGTCGATCTGGGCATGGAATGCGGCCCGGGCGAGGCCGAACTGCTGCCCGTGCGCCTGGCGCTCGTGCGCGCCTCGCGCCGCGCCGCGCTGGCCGCGCCGGTGGATGGCGTGACCACGGCCACGGACGACCTGCCGCGCCTGCAGCAGGACACTGCACGCGGCCGGCGCCTGGGCTTTGGCGGCAAGCTGTGCATCCACCCCGCCCAGGTAGCGCCGGTGCAGGCAGCGTTTGCGCCGGGCCCGGACGAACTGGCCTGGGCCACCAGGGTGCTGGAGGCGGCGCCCGCGCACGGCGGTGCGGTGTTCCGGCTCGATGGCCGCATGGTCGATGCGCCGGTGCTGGCGTTGGCTGCACGCCTGGTGGCGCGGGCTGGACAGGCGGGGTAGGTTCCCCCGCGGTCCTGCATTCAGGTGAGTGACCGCTCGAAACTGAGGCGGCCAAGGCCAGTGCCCCCGCGCAAGGGCCGCCCCGCCGCGCTGGGGGCGTCCCCCTGAGGGGGAAGGCGCGAAGCGACTCAGGGGGTTAGCCCACGACCGTCTGGTTGCGACCCAAAGCCTTGGCCTTGTACAAGGCCGCGTCGGCACGCGCCAGCATCGCGTCCAACGTGTCCTCGGGGCCGGTCCACTGGGTCAGGCCGATGCTTACCTTGCAGTCGAGCGCATGGCCCACGGCCAGTGTGGCATGGATGCGCCGCGCCACATTGAGTGCGGCCGTCGCGTCGGTGCCGGGCAGCAGCACCATGAATTCCTCGCCGCCATAGCGGCCCATGCGGTCGGGCGTGCGCAGCACGGCCAGGGTGCGGCCCACGAAGTGCACCAGCACGGCGTCGCCGTGCTGGTGGCCGCAGCTGTCGTTCACGGCCTTGAAGTGGTCCAGGTCCAGCATCATCAGCGAGGGGCCGCCGCCGTAGCGGCGCGCGCGCTCGATCTCCTCCTCGCAGCGCTGCAGCAGCGCGCGCCGGTTGAGCGCCGGGGTCAGCGAGTCGTGCGTGGCCAGGTGCTCGAGCTCGGTGCGCAGGCGATCGGTGGCCATGAGCAGCGCGCCGATGGAGAGCATGAGCACCGTGAGCGCGTAGGCGCCGATGTACAGGTTCTGGTAGATCGACGGCTCCATGAGGTTGGCGCCCGTGTGCCCGGCAAAGATGGAGCCCAGGCGCATCAGCAGGGTTGCCAGGTGCAGCACCAGCACCACCTCCACCAGCCGCACCGGAAAGTTGCTGCCGCCAAAGCGCAGCAGAAAGCGCAGCTGCGCGCCATAGATGCACGACATCACCAGCGTGAAGAAGGTCAGCCGGGCCTCGTAGTTGGGCCAGCCGTAAGACAGCCAGGTGAAGACGCCCAGGCACAGCAGCAGCACGCCACTCCAGATGCGCCAGGTGTGGCGGTGGCCCAGGAAGGCGCGCGTGCCCATGTAGTAGGTCATGGTGCCCAGCACCAGCAGGGTGTTGGCACCCACCAGACCCATCCAGTCGGGCACCAGGCCGCGCGAACTGAACAGGGCGGTGGAGGCGAGCCAGAACACGGGGGCCGCCGCCCAGGCGCCGATGCCCCGGATGTGGGGCGGGTAGTAGCGCCGCATGCAGGCCAGCACGATGGCCATCAGGGCGGACATGAACCCCGCCAGGGCGATCATGGAGCGAGGGTCGAGGTTCGTCATCCTGCGGGGAGGGTGGGGAACGCGGGGCGGGCGGACGTAAAGAAATGTTTCCGTGAACAGCCAGTATAGCCAGCGACCGGGCCGGCAGGACACTTGTCCGAGGAACGGCATTGGTGCCGAATGGCGTATGTGGTGCTTGCGCGACGGGCGCTGCGGTCGATTTTGGTGCCGCCTGCACCCGCTCCGGGCGGGCTTGCGCACAGCAACGGTGCATTTTGTATACAAACTGCACCAAACATTGTGTGCAAAACCTGGCACGTGGTTTGCGTAAGCCCAGGCATGCAAGACACCACGCCTGCCCAGACCCCGGCCGCCATCGAGATCGTGGCGCTCACCAAGCGCTATGCCAGCGGCAAGCCCGCCGTGGATGCGATCAACCTGCGCATCGCCAGCGGCAGCTACTGCTGCCTGCTGGGCCCTTCGGGCTGCGGCAAGAGCACCACCTTGCGCATGATCGCCGGACACGAGTCGGTGACCAGCGGCGATATCCTGCTCGAGAACCGCAACATCACCGACCTGCCCGCCGCCGCGCGCGGCACGGCCATGATGTTCCAGAGCTTTGCGCTGTTCCCGCACCTGTCGGCGCTGGACAACGTGGCCTTCAGCCTCAAGATGAAGGGCGTGGCCAAGGCCGAGCGCCAGGCCAAGGCGCGCGACCTGCTCGAACGCGTGGCCATGGGCCACCTGGCCGAGCGCAAGCCGGCCGAGCTCTCGGGCGGGCAGCAGCAGCGCGTGGCGCTGGCGCGTGCCCTGATCACCCAGCCGCGCGTGCTGCTGCTCGATGAGCCGCTGTCGGCGCTCGACCCGTTCCTGCGCATCCAGATGCGCGCCGAGCTGCGCCGCTGGCAGAAGGAGCTGGGCCTGACCTTCATCCACGTGACCCATTCGCAGGAAGAGGCCATGGCCCTGGCCGACACCATGGTGGTGATGAACCACGGCGTGATCGAGCAGGTGGGCTCGCCCCACGAGGTCTACAACCGGCCTGCCAGCGAGTTCGTGGCGCGCTTCATGGGTGGCCACAACGTGATCGACACGCCCGAAGGCAAGGTCGGTGTGCGCACCGACCACCTGCAGGTGCTGCCGCAGGGCATGCCGCTGCCCTGGGGCGCCCAGCACATGCAGGCCGTGGTGACCGATGTGGAATACCAGGGCACCTATGTGCTGCTGGGCCTGCAAAAGCAGGGCGTGGCCCTGTCGGCCAATGCCACGGCGGCCTACTCGGTGATGGTGCCCGAAGCCGCCTTTGCCGCCCAACCCTACGAAGTGGGCCAGGCCGTGCAGCTGCACTGGACGCCTGAGCAGGCCCACCCGTTGACCCGGCCTGCCACGGCGCCAGCCGCTGCACTTGCGGTGGCAACCGCCACCGCGCAGGCGGTACCTGCCTGACCTGTTTTCTTTGTCCGTTGTTGTTGTTGTCTGTTTCCCAACCCTCCACCCGCAAACCAAGGAGCTTTCCCATGTCCGACGACTCTCGTGCTGATTCCCCCGCTGTTGCCGCATCCGACACCACCGGCGGCGTGCAGCGCCGCTCGCTGCTCAAAGGCACGGCGGGCATCCTGGCCGCCGGCGTGTTCCCGGCCGTGCATGCGCAGGAAAAGATCGTGCTGCGCTACCTGGGCACGGCTGTGAACCAGGACAAGGCCATCGCCGAGAAGTTCAAGGCCGACACCGGCATCGAGATCCAGTACGTGGCTGTGACCACCGACGATGTGACCAAGCGCGCCGTGACCGCGCCCAACAGCTTCGATCTGATCGACACCGAGTACTTCTCGCTCAAGAAGATCGTGCCTACGGGCAACCTCAAGGGCATCGACACCAAGCGCATCAAGAATGCCGACAAGATCACCACGCTGTTCACCACCGGCATGGTGGCCGGCAAGGCCGTGGGTGACCAGGGCACGGCGCCCAAGAAGGTGATCTACCTGGAGGGCGAGAAGTCCAAGAAGTTCGCCACGGCGCCCACGCAGTTCATGTCGCTGATCCCCACCGTGTACAACGCCGACACGCTGGGCATCCGCCCCGACCTGATCAAGCGCCCGATCAACTCGTGGGCCGAGCTGCTCAATGCCGAGTTCAAGGGCAAGGCCGCGATTCTGAACATTCCTTCCATCGGCATCATGGACGCTGCCATGGTGGTCGAGTCCCTGGGTCTGTACAAGTACCCTGACAAGGGCAACATGACCAAGAAGGAAATCGACCTCACGATCAAGACCCTGATCGAGGCCAAGAAGCAGGGCCAGTTCCGCGCGCTGTGGAAGGACTTCAACGAGTCGGTCAACCTCATGGCCTCGGGCGAGGTGGTGATCCAGTCGATGTGGAGCCCTGCCGTCACGGCCGTGCGCACCAAGGGCATCGCCTGCAACTTCCAGCCGCTCAAGGAAGGCTACCGCGCCTGGGCCGCCGGCTTTGGCCTGCCGGCCACCCTGTCGGGCCGCAAGCTCGATGGTGCCTATGAGTTCATCAACTGGTTCCTGGACGGCTGGGCCGGTGCCTACCTGAACCGCCAGGGCTACTACAGCGCCGTGCTGGAGACCGCCAAGTCCAAGATGGAAGCCTACGAGTGGGCCTACTGGATGGAAGGCAAGCCCGCCACGCAGGACATCAAGAGCCCCAATGGCGACGTGCTGGCCAAGTCCGGCGCGGTGCGCGACGGCGGCAGCTATGAGTCGCGCATGGGCGGTATCGCCTGCTGGAACGCGCTGATGGACGAGAACAACTACATGGTCCAGAAGTGGAATGAGTTTGTAGCAGCGTAACTCCCCCTGAGTCGCTTCGCGCCTTCCCCCTCTCTCATATTGCTTCGCAATCTGGGAGGGGGACGCCCCCGGTGCGGCGGGGCGGCCCTTGCACGGGGGCACTGGCCTTTGGCCGCGCCGGTTTCGAAGGCAGCGTGCAGCGCTGCTGATATCTGAATTGCACACATGAGCACCACCAACAACCCGACCTTGCCTGCTGCTGCCGTTCCCGGGCGCGGCATTGCCGCCTGGTGGCAGGCGGCGCCGTTTTCGCTGGTGTTTGCGCTGTTCTTTCTGGTTCCACTCGCGCTGATCGTGATGGTCAGCTTCTGGGACTTCAACGAGTACGAGCTGCTGCCGGGCTTCACGTTCAAGAACTACATCTCCATTTTTGCGGGCTGTGGCGATGCGTCGGAGGGGCTGTGCGTCACGCTCAAGACCTACTGGTCCACGCTCAAGTTCAGTTTTCTGGTGTGGCTGATCACGCTGGTGATCGGCTTCACCGTGGCCTATTTCCTGGCCTTCCATGTGCGCTCGTCGGGCATGCAGACGCTGCTGTTCGTGCTGTGCACCATCCCGTTCTGGACCTCGAACGTGATCCGCATGATCTCGTGGGTGCCGCTCCTGGGGCGCAATGGCCTGGTCAACCAGGGCTTGATGGGTACCGGCCTGGTGGACCAGCCGGTGGAGTGGCTGCTGTTCTCGGACTTCTCGGTGGTGCTGGCCTTCGTGCACCTGTACACCATGTTCATGATCGTGCCTATCTTCAACAGCATGATGCGCATCGACCGCAGCCTCATCGAGGCCGCCAGCGACAGCGGTGCCAGCGGCTGGCAGACGCTGTGGAACGTGATCGTGCCCCTGTCGCGCACCGGCATCATCATCGGGTCGATCTTCGTGATCACCATCGTCATGGGCGATTTCGTGACCATCGGCGTGATGGGCGGCCAGCAGATCGCCTCGGTCGGCAAGATCATCCAGGTGCAGACCTCGTACCTGCAGTTCCCGCTGGCGGCGGCCAATGCCGTGATTTTGCTCGCGGTGGTGCTGATGATCATCTGGGGCCTGACCAGGCTCGTGGACATCCGCAAGGAACTATGAACACCGTCGCTGCCCCACTTCACAGGACACCCGCATGAAAGCCCGTATCCGCGAATCCCGCCCGGCCAGCTTCTGGATTCTGGCCATCGTGTTCAGCCTGTTCGTGCTGTTCATGTACGGGCCCATGTTCGTCATCTTCATCCTGAGCTTCCAGGGCCCCGAGGGCGGGCTGACCTTTCCCATGCGCGGCGTGTCGCTGCACTGGTTCGGCAAGCTGGCCGAGGGCCTGGGCGTGGTGGACATCGGCGCGGCGCTGTGGCGCTCGCTCGGCCTGGGCGTGGCGGTGATGCTGTGCACGGTGGTGCTGTCGGTGCTGGCGGGCCTGGCCTTTCGCAAGCGGCTGGCGGGCGGCAACACGCTGTTCTTCATCGTCGTGGCCAGCCTCATCATGCCGTCCATCATCGTTTCGCTGGGCATCGGGCTGGAGTTCCGCCTGGTCGATACCGGCCTCAAGGCCGCGCTCGAATGGCTGGGCCTGGAAAGCACGCTCGAAGGCTATGGCACCTCGCTGGGCCTGTTCACCTCGGCCCTGGGCGCGCACCTGACCTGGACGCTGCCCTTCGGCCTGCTCATCATGTTCGCGGTGTTCAACCGCTTCAGCCCCTCGTACGAAGAGGCGGCGCGCGACCTGGGCGCCACGCCCTGGCAGGGCTTTGCCCATGTGGTGCTGCCGCTGATCGCGCCCTCGGTCGTGGGCATCGGCATGTTCGGCTTCACGCTCAGTTGGGACGAGATCGCCCGCACCTCGCAGGCCATCGGCGATGTGAACACGCTGCCGCTGGAACTGCAGGGCCTGACCAGCACCGTGACCACGCCCTCGATCTACGCGCTGGGCACGCTGACCACGGTGGTGTCCTTCGTGGTCATGGGCATCACCCTGGCCCTGGTCTGGGCCCTGGGTCAGCGCAAGAAGGGGCGGGCCCACTAGCCGCCATAAGACAGCCGCCACAAGACAGCCGCCATGAGACTGCCTCCATGCGCCAGCGCACCGACGAACCCATGACTGCCGCCCCCACGCCACGACGCCGCGCGCGCACTGCCGTTGCTGCTGCGCCGGCAGAAGTCGAGCCGCCCTCCACTGGCCTGCTCAGCGACAACGACATGTACGAGCGCATGGTCTCGGCCATCCTCGACCACCGGCTGCCGCCCGGCACCAAGCTGGTGGAGGACAAGCTCGCGGCGGCCTTCGGTGTCTCGCGCACGCGCGTGCGGCCCGTGCTGGTGCGCCTGGCCAACGAGCAGGTGGTCACGCTCACACCCAACCGCGGCGCTTCCATCGCCCAGCCCACGCCCGAGGAGGCGCTGGAGGTCTTCGAGGCGCGCCGCCTGATCGAGCCGCGTTTGGTGGAGCTGTTCATCGCCAACGCCACCGACGCGCACATTGCCGCGCTGCGCGCCTGCGTGGACGAGGAGGAGGCCGCGCGTGCCGGCGGCGACATGCGCCGCGCCATCCGCCTGTCGGGCGACTTCCACCTGCACATCGCGCAGGCGGCCGGGCACCAGACGCTGGGGCGCATCCTGCGCGAGCTGGTCTCGCGCACCTCGCTGATCCTCATGACCTACAGCCCCAGCCACGCGCGCGAGCGCGAGGAAGCGACCGCCTGCGGCTGCCGCGAGCACCGTGCGCTGATCGACGCCATCCGCCTGCGCGACCCCAAGGAGGCCGCACGCCGCATGCTGGACCACCTGGCGCGCATCGAGACGCAGCTGGAATTCACGCCACCGGCGAGCGAGGTGCCGGACCTGGCCACCTTGCTGGGAGCCTGAGGCCATGCGCCACCTCCTTGTCATCAACCCCAATACCTCGCCCAGGGTCAGCGCGCTGTTGCAGCAGCATGTGCAGGCCGCTGCAGGCTCGCACGTGGTTGTGCGCACGGCCACCGCGCGCTTCGGCGCGCCCTACATCGCCTGCGAGGCCAGCTACGCCGTGGCCGCGCATGCCGCGCTAGATGCCTGGGCGCTGGACGTCTCCACCGAGCCATCGGCGCCCAGCGCCGTGCTCATCGGCTGCTTCGGCGACCCGGGCCTGATGGCGCTGCGCGAGAGCAGCCCCGTGCCCGTCACCGGCCTGGCCGAGGCCTCCTTCATCGAGGCCGCACGCCACGGCCGCTATGCCATCGTGACCGGCGGCGAGCGCTGGGGCCCCATGCTGCAGCGCCTGGCCCAGGCCCTGGGCCATGCCCATGCGCTGGCCGGCATCCACACCGTGGCCCCCACGGGCGCCCAGCTCGCGGCCGACCCCGTGGCCGCCCGCGCCCTGCTGGTAGAGGCCTGCCGCGACGTGGTGCGCCAGATGGGCGTGCAGTCCGTCATCCTGGGCGGTGCCGGCCTGGCCGGCATGGCCGCGGCCGTGCAGTCCCAGGTGGGCGTGCCCGTGATCGACAGCGTGGTGGCTGGCGCCCACTGGGCGCTGCGCGCCAACGCCGTGCCACCCGAGCGCAGCGTGCCGGCGTTCGATGTGGCGTGGGAGGGTGTGTCGGACGCGATGGCGGCGCTGAGTCTGAAGGCCGTTTCGTAGCTGTTTGACTCTGTGCATGGCCTGTTTTAGTATTACATTCGTAATAACTGAAAGAACCGCCATGCACATGCTCAAGCTGACCCAGATCGGGAATTCCGTCGGTGTGGTGCTGCCCAAAGAGGCGCTGGCGAGGCTCAAGCTCAGCAAAGGCGAATCCATCTTTTTGACCGAGACTCCCGATGGATACGCTCTGACCCCCTACGACCCAACCCTGGAAGAGGAAATCAAGGCGGGGCGTGAGTTCATGCAGGACTTCAAAGACACCTTCCACCAGCTCGCCAAATGAATTGGCGCTGGGTTAGCAAACAGGCCTTGATGCTTCTGCACGGGGAAAGCCTTGCCACCCATGGTGGCCGGGAAGGTATGCGCAACGAGGGATTGCTGGAGTCCGCCTTGATGCGCCCGCAAAACATCGTTGCTTATGCAGATGCAGCCGAGCCGCCCGACGCGGCGATGCTGGCGGCCAGTTATGGCGTGGGGCTGGCGAAGAACCACCCTTTCGTGGATGGAAACAAGCGTGCGGCATTTCTGGCCGTGGGTTTGTTTCTCTACCTGAACGGCCTGCGGCTACAGGCCACCCAGGCTGAGGCCACAGTGGCCATGTTGGCCGTGGCCTCGGGGGAGTGGACGGAAGATGCCTTTGCCGCCTGGTTGCGTGTGCACACCGGTCCTCGCGTGACACGCTGAGGTCAACCGGTTAGCCCGGCGTAGCCACACGCTCCATGCGCGTCAGCGGCAGCGCCTCATCCTCGCTGGCCGCCCTGGGCAGCACGAAGTTGAACACAGAACGCGTGAACGGCGCGGAGATGCCCAGCGACTCATAGCCCGCAGGCGCCACATTGCGCTGCAGCTCCACGATCAGCCCATCGCGCGTGGCAAAGGCAAAGTCGTCGTCGATATAGCTGTCCCCCGGAATGTTCACCTGCGTGGTCAGTGTGCGCATGCCGGGTGCCGCCACCAGAAAGTGGATATGCGCCGGCCGCTGGCCATGGCGGCCCAGCAAGGCAAACAGCTCATGCACTGGGCCCATGGGCGGAATCGCATAGCCCGGAGGCAGAAAGCTGCGGAAGCGGTAGAAGCCCTTGGCATCGGTCTCGATGCGGCGGCGCAGCTCATAGGGCTGCATGCCGGGCATGAAATGCGAGTAGCCGCCCTTCTCGTTGGCATGCCACACATCCACCATCGCATGGGGAACCGGCTTGCCATCGAGGTCCAGCACCTGGCCCTCCATGACGAAGATCTCGCCACGGGGCTCGCCTTCGTCCACACGCACCTCCACCTTGGACGTGGGGGCGCCGGCCACGAAGAGAGGCCCCTCGATGGCGCGCGGCGTGCCACCTGCGCGGCCGGCGCGCGCATCGGCCTCATCGGCGCGGATATCGATCAGGCGGTCAAAGCCCAGGCCCGCGGTGATCAGGCCGGCCTGGCCGGCGGCGCCCAGGCGGTTGAGCCAGCCCGTGGCGGCCCAGAACTCGTCGGGGGTGACATCGAGTTCGTCGATGGTCTTGAACAGGTCGGTGACGATGCGCTCGGTGAGCTGGCGCACGCGGGCGTTGCCCGGGGCGATCTGGCGGGTGTTGACCTGCTCCAGCAGTTGCGATTGGGTGAATTCAGCCATGGGGTTGTCTCCTTGTGGTGGGGTAGAGAAATGGAATCGTTGGTGTGGGTGTTCAGAGGCTCTTGAACAGCGGGCTGCGCCGCGCGGGCGCGCCCGCGTCGGCCGCGGTGAAGAACTTCTCGGTGTAGATGTCGGGCTCGAACAGGCGGCCCTGCATCAGCGTGGCGATGCAGCCTTCGATCATGGGCGGCGGCCCGCACAGGTAGGCCTTGCTGCCGCGGAAGTCGTTGCCCAGGTGCTGCTGCAGCGCCTGGTGCACATAGCCGGTGGCGCCGGTCCAGGTGGCCTCGTCGTTGGCAGACAGCACGGGTACATAGCGGAAGTTGGCGTGCTGTGCCGCCAGGGCCTCGAACAGCTCGGCAAAGTACAACTCCTGCCGCGTGCGTGCGCCATGGAAAAGGGTGATCGGGTAGTCCGCGCCTTCGGCCAGCAGGTCCAGCACCATGGACTTGGGGCTGGACAGCCCCGAGCCGCCCGCCAGGAAGATCGCCTGGCGCGTGGCCGACTTGCGCACGAAAAAGCGGCCGAACGGGCCCGAGAGGTCCAGGCGCTTGCCCACCGTGGCATGCTCGTGCAGCCAGGTGGTCGCAGGCCCGCCGTCGACCTTGCGGATGTGCAGCTCGATCAGTGCATCGCCCGGCGCGCTGGCGATGGAGAAGGCGCGCGCGCCCTGCACCCCCGGCACCTGCAGCATCACGTACTGCCCGGCCTGGAACGCGATGGCCCGGTCCGGCTGCAGCCACAGGCCCAGGATGGTGGGCGTGAGTATCTCCCGGCGCACCACCTGGCCCAGGAAGTCCTGCAGGGGCAGGTAGCGGGCGTCGGGGTCTTCGTCCACCTCGGCCTCGATCACCAGGTCGGACTGCGGCGTGGCGCAGCAGGCCAGCACCTTGTTCTCGTCGCGCTCGAAGTCCATCAGCGCGAAGGGCGAAGCCTCGCCGTGCTCGAACTCGCCGTCCAGCACCTGCACCTTGCAGGTGGCGCACAAGCCGTGGCAGCAGGCATGCGGTATCCACACGCCTGCGCGCAGGCAGGCGTCCAGCACCGTCTGGCCCTCGGCGATCTCCACCGTCTGGCCCAGCGGCTCTATCGTGATCTGGTAGCCCATGGCCGCCTCACGAACCCGAACCCGCGATGCCGGCCAGGCCCGGCGTGCGCAGCTGGATGAAGGACTTGTGCACCAGGCCGTTGTCGGCCAGCGAGCGCGCCGGGTCGGGTGTGAAGGGCTTGCCCGAGTCGCGCCATTCGGCCTGGCCCCAGTCGATGCGCGCAAAGTCCGGGTGGCTGCCGTAGACGCCGGGCAGCACCTCGCTCACCAGCGCGCCAAAGGGCATGGCGGCGGGCAGGGGCAGGCACACGGGCGAGCAGAACAGCAGGTGGTCTTCCCAGCCGATGTAGAGCAGGCGGTTGCCGTGGAACTTGTCTTCGGCGTCGGCGGCGTCGCCCTCGTAGCCGGGCTGCAATGCGATGACAGGCATGTGTATCTCCTTTCGTTCGTTCGTTCGTTCGGGGGTCAGGCCGCCTTGGCCGGAGCGGCTGCGGTGCCTTCGGCAGGCAGGTGGCTGCGGCCGGTCCAGCGCTCCCAGTTGGCGCGGTCGGGGCTGGCGTTGTATTCACCCGTGTCGGCACTGGTATCCAGGTGGTACCAGGCCAGCACCTCGGCCAGCGGGTTGAAGCCGGGCTGGGTCGGGTCGGTGCCTTCGCGGAAGCAGTTGCCCTGGTAGATCTGGTGCACCGGCAGCCAGGCCTGGCGGAACTTCTCGGGCTCGCCGTCGAACACGTCCTTGCAGCCGTCGGAGCAGAAGTGGTACTTCATGCCGTGGTAGGTGGACTCGCGCGCCGCGATCTTCGTGGGGTTGTCCATCTCGGTGAACGCCATCGGGATCTGGCAGATCTGGCACAGCATGGGCAGGCTGTTGTTCACCCAGCGCTTGCCGGCCTGCTCCTGCTCGCGCAGGTGCACCAGGCGCGGGCGGTAGTATTGGTCGAAGGTGCTCGGGTACTTGGCAGACAGCCAGTCCATCTCTTCGTCGGTGGGGATCCAGGTGTGGATGCCCGCAGCGTGCGTGTAGTTGTAGAAGATGCCCCAGGCCTGGTGGGTGATGTGCTCTTTTTCGAGTTGGGCCACGTCGGCGTACTTGGGCAGCTTCACGCCGTAGCGCGCCAGGTCCTCGAACAGCGCGCCGCCGTTCTTCTCGAAGTACATCTCCCAGGCCTCGGCCCAACTCATCACGCGCTTGGGCAGCATGTAGTCCATCATCATGCCCACCAGCGTGAGCAGGCGGTAGCCGCGCCAGAACCACTTGTCCACCCACTTCTGGATGATGGGCAGGTTGTCCGGGTCCTGCTCCAGCATGAACTTCACCACCTCCAGGCCCAGCGTCATGTGGCGCGACTCGTCCGACTGGGCCGAGAAGCCGAAGGTCACGGTCGCCATGTCGCCGTTGTAGGCCGCGCCGCTCATGAAGGGCATGAACAGCAGGTTGGTGAGCACATACTCGAACGAGAACGAGATCGCGGTGATGAACTCGAAGGGCCCCGCCGTCATCGCGTCGTCGAAGTAGGACTTGGGCACCGACAGGTACCACAGCCGGTCGTGCATGTGGTGGAAGTCGTGCAGCCCGTTGAAGTACTTGTTGTAGTGGCTGATGGTGTGCACCTGCGTCTGCGCGTGGCGCAGCTCGTCGATGGACTGCATCTGCGCGGCAATGCGCGCACCCACGCCGCGCAGCGAGCGCCCGGCCATGGCATAGCCGCGGTGCGCCGCGTACTCCAGCGGTGACACGCCCGTGAGGAACAGCTTCAGCGTGTTGACGTAGCGCGCATCGGTGACGTTGAACTGGCCATTGTTCTGCGCGAAGGCGTCGATGATGGCGTAGAGCTTCTTCTCCTTCTCGCCCTGGAACTTCCAGTACGCGTCCATGGTCAGGCGGAAGGGGTCTTCCCACTTGTCCCAGTCGTGGATCTTGATGCCCTCGAATTGGTCGAAGGGGAACACGTCGTCCATGGACTGGTAGGTGGTGTCCCAGCCCAGGCCGCGCGTCATCAGCGCGTACTTTTCCTTGATGCCCAGGCGGCGGGCGCTGGCGTTGTGGTTGTTGTTCTGGCTCATGGTGTCTCCTGATGGTGAAGTGGGGGCTGCGTCAGGCGGTCTCGCCGCGCGTGAGGCGAAAGGCGTCGTCCGTCTCGTCGATGTTTCCGGACAGCGAGATCAGGTTCAGGTGCAGCTCCTGCACGTCCCAGTCGCGGCCCATGCGGTCTTGCACCGATGTGCGGTGGATGACGATCTGGCCGGGCGCGTCGATCTTCACCATGGCCGGAAACTCTGCGGCCGTGGCCAGCGGGTTGTCGGCCAGGATGGCGTCGATGATGAAGCGCGTCTCGTCGTTGGCCTGCAGCGCGATGAAGACGCTGGGGCGGTCCTGCAGTGCGGTGGTGGTCGTGGTCATGGGGGGGCTTTCGTCAGGTAGGTTCAGGCGGCGATGCCCAGCTTGGCCATGCGGGCAACCAGGGCGGCATCGGCCTGCGCCAGTGCCGCGGCGCCGCCCTCGGCACCCAGGCCAGCCGTGGCCAGCGGTGCCAGCGCGCGCAGGATCTCGCCGCGCCAGGTGGCGGCCCAGGCGCTCAGCTGTTGCGCGTTGGCGGGCGACTCTTCGGTGGCGGTCTTCACGGTGGCGTCCACCCAGCGTGCGGTTTCGTCGTACCACTCGTTCATGAAGCCGGTGAGCAGGGACAGGGCATTGCCCGTGGCCGGGTTGAGTTCCGCCTCCAGGTGGCGGTAGACCAGCGGGTAGAGCAGGCCGTCGAACACCAGGTTCTGTGCCACGAACACTTCGAACCAGTCCTTGGTGACGAACAGGTTTTCCACCAGGCGGCGCACGCCCTGCCAGGCGGGGGCGTGCAGCCAGTCTTCCTTGGCCTGCGCGAGCGCGGTGTCGCCATTGGCGTCGAGCATCAGGCCCACGCGGGTCAGGTACTGCGCAATGCCCAGTCGGTCCATGGTGGCGAACTTGGTGGCCTGGGTGATGGCCGCGCCCCAGCCGTAGGCGGTGATATAGCAGTTGTTCATGTTGGCGCCCCATTCGTAGTGGCGCAGCGGTACCAGCACGGACTGGATGCGCTGGCGCGTGGCGGCGTCGAGCTGGCCGAGCAGCTGGCGCTTTTCCACGAACTCGTACTGCTTCTCGGTGGCGTCCTGCTGCTTGGCACGGGCCATCACGTACACGCCGTAGTAGAAGTGGCGCGGGTCCTTGAAGGCGTACCAGTCCTCCATCACGATGGCCGTGCGGCGCTTGTCGTACAGCGCGCGATCGGGCTCCCACAGCGGGCGGTAGTGGAAGTGGACCTCGGGCTGCATGTCGATGGTGGCCTCCTGGTAGCGCGAGGCGGGCTTGTCCGCGCCCAGGCGGCGCGCTATGAACGAGAAGGTCTGCCGTATCGGCTTGACGCTGGTGGTCTGGATGTCGACATGCATCGTGTTGTCTCCTGGTCGTGGTGGGGTTGGGAATCGGAAAGAAAGAAAATCTCAGTGGTCGATGCCGGGCGCACCAAAGCGCCACTTCAGGCGTTCGTAGTCCAGCCGCGCACCTTCCTCGGCGTCGAGGTGGATGGCCTGGTGCTGGGCGCAGAACGCGTGGAACTGGGGGAACAGCAGCACCAGCTCCACCGCGAACTCGGGGTCGCCGATGGCGAACTCGAATTCGACGAAGCGCTGCTCCAGCGTGCCGGTCACGCGCACATAGCAGGGCAGGCCGGTCAGCGTGCTGGCCGATCCAGGCTGGGAAGCACCGTGGGTGGGGTTCATTTGTTCACTACACCAATCGAGTAGGGGCCAGGGGCCCGGGCGGTGTAGAAAGGGCAATCGCTGTGCCAGCGCACGCAAGCCCTTGATTTGCATGGGATGGCCCCATGCCGCCACCCCGTTGCCAGGGTTTTCCTGAAGCCTCAAATCATCAAATGCTGCAGTGCAGCTTGATCAAATGGTGAATGGTCCCGGCGGGTGGAGCCTTCTGGAAAAGCACCAAGAACAGCGGCGACCGGGGGAGGCGAGAAATGGCAGCGCCAGGGGATGGTCACTGCCTTCGAACGGACGCGGCCTGGGCCAGTGACCACCGCGCAAGGGCCGCCCCGCCGCGCTGGTGGTGTCCCCCTTCCCGAATGGCGCAGCCGTTCGAGAGAAGGGGGAAGGCGCGCAGCGCCTCAGGGGGATGTCCCTATGCGGTGGGAACGCCTTCCTTTTTGAGCCGGTAGGCCAGCTGCGGCCGCGTGATGCCCAAGAGGCGCGCCGCCTGCGAGAGGTTGCCGCCTGCGCGCTGCAGGGCCGTCTGCAGCAGGCGCTGCTCCAGCTGGGCCAGGTCTACATTGCGGTCCAGCACCTCGGTGCAGATGCTGTCGATGGCATCGCTGGGGGCGCCGCGCGTGACCGCGCCACGCCCGTCGAGCTGCCCGCCCTGGGCGGGGGGCGCCACGCCCGACAGGTGCGATGCCTCGATGAAGCCCTTGTCCGGCGCCAGCAGCACGGCGCGCTCCATCACGTTCTCCAGCTCGCGGATGTTGCCGGGCCAGGGGTGCCCCAGCACCGCGCGCATGGCCTTGTCGGTCAGGCCCAGCACCTTCTTGCGGTACAGCTCGCCATAGCGCTCCACGAAGCGGTCCACCAGGGCCGGGATGTCGGCCGTGCGCTCGCGCAGCGGCGGGATGGTGATGGGAAAGGTGTTCAGGCGGTAGAACAGGTCGGCGCGAAAGCGCCCGGCCTGCATGGCCTGCTGCAGGTTGACATTGGTAGCCGCGACGATGCGCACGTCGAACGGCGTGCTGTTCTCGGCGCCCAGGCGCTCCACCTCGCCGGTCTGCAGCGCGCGCAGCAGTTTGACCTGGGCGGCCAGCGGCAGGTCGCCGATCTCGTCGAGGAACAGCGTGCCGCCGTGCGCCCGCTCGAAGCGCCCGGCCCGCGCCAGGTGGGCGCCGGTATAGGCGCCTTTCTCCACGCCGAAAAGCTCGGCCTCGATCAGCTCGTGCGGTATGGCCGCGCAGTTGACGGCGATGAACGGTCCTTTGGCGCGTGGCCCGTTCTCGTGCAGCCAGCGCGCAAAGACCTCCTTGCCCACGCCGGTCTCGCCCAGCAGCAGCACGGTGATGGCGTTGTCGGCCGCGCGGCTGAGCAGTTCGAAGGCCTCGCGAAAACCCGGCGACACGCCCACCAGCTTGCTGTCGTAGCGCCGGCGCGCCTGCACGCTGCGCAACTGGTCCAGGCCGATCTGGTAGTCGATGAGCTGGGCGGCAAAGGGCTGGGGCTGGAAGTAGGCCACGTAGGCATCGTCGTTCCAGCGCTCTGCCGGCTGGCCCACGATGCGGCACAGCGCATCGCCCTGGCTGCGGCATTCCACCTCCTTGTAGACCACGAGCTGGCCCATGAAGGTGCTGGTGTAGCCCGAGGCGTAGCCGATCTGGGTCCAGCAAGCCGGGTCGTCGCCAAAGCCGAAGTCGCTGATGTTGACCTCGTCCTCCCAGGAGTTGGTCCACAGGAACTCGCCATAGAAATGGCCCTGGGCCAGGTTGATGTCGAGCTGCACTTTCTCGACCGAGACCACGCCTTCGATGGAGTGCAGCTGCGGGCCGAGCAGAAAGGCATCGTGCGTCTTGAGGCCGGCGCGCCGCTGCTTGACGGCCAGCTCGCCATCGCGCTGGCCCGAGGCAAAACCCATGCGGATCAGCAGGCCGCGCGCGCGCTCCACGCCCAGCGAGTCGAACAGCTCCTTGCGCAGCGCCGCCAGCGCGCGGGCATGGAGCAGCAGCATGCGCTGCTCGTCGAGCCAGATGTGGCCGGTGTCGGCGTTGAAGCGCGGCAGCGAGAGGGGATTGGCCAAGGGGGTCTCCAGCATTCCGCGTTTGCAGCAGCCGGGCTGCGCTTTGGCGGATGGTGCGGGTATGGTGCGCCATTGCGCCTGCCTGCGCCACGGGGTTTTTCCTGCAGCGGGGGCGAGGCCGGCGAAGGCCGTCGCCAACGCAAAAAGGCCGCCCTGGGGTGAGGGCAGCCTGGCATGCGGCGTTGGTGGATCAGCCCGGCGTAGCCACCCGCTCCATGCGCGTCAGCGGCAAGGCCTCGTCCTCGCTGGCCGCCCTGGGCAACACGAAGTTGAACACCGAGCGGGTGAACGGCGCGGTGATGCCCAGCGACTCATAGCCTGCCGGCGCCACATTGCGCTCCAGCGAAACAATCAACCCGTCGCGCGTGGCGAAGGCGAAGTCGTCATCGATGTAACTGTCGCCCGGAATGTTCACCTGGGTGGTCAGCGTGCGCATGCCGGGCGCAGCGACCAGGAAGTGGATGTGCGCCGGGCGCTGGCCATGGCGGCCCAGGGCGGCAAACAGCTCTGCGACCGGGCCCGTAGGCGGGATCGCGTAGCCCGGGGGCAAGAAGCTGCGAAAGCGGTAGAAGCCCTTGGCATCGGTCTCGATACGCCGGCGCAGCTCGTAGGGTTGCATGCCCGGGAAGAAGTGCGAATACCCGCCTTTCTCATTGGCATGCCATACATCCACCATGGCATGGGGCACGGGTTGGCCGTCGAGGTCCAGCACCTGGCCTTCCATGATGAAGATCTCGCCCTTGGGCTCGCCCTCGTCCACGCGCACCTCGACCTTGGCCGTGGGGGCACCGGCCACGAACAGAGGGCCTTCGATGGCACGCGGCGTGCCGCCTTCGCGCCCGGCTTTCTGGTCGGCCTCGTCGGCGCGGATGTCGAGCAGGCGGTCAAAGCCCAGGCCCGCCGTGATCAGCCCGGTCTGGCCTGCGGCGCCCAGGCGTGTGAGCCAGCCCGTGGCGGCCCAGAACTCGTCGGGGGTCACGTCCAGTTCGTCGATGGTCTTGAACAGGTCGGTGACGATGCGCTCGGTGAGCTGGCGCACGCGTGGGTTGCCGGGGGCGATCTTTTTCGTGTTGACCAGTTCGAGCAACTGGGCCTGGGTGAGCTCTGCCATGTTCTTGTCTCCTCTGTGGGGTGGTTCGTGGGGAAGAAAGGGGGATGCCCGGTCAGTCGAGCTTGATGTGGCGCTCTGCAATCAGCTTCGCCCAGCGCTCGGATTCCTTGGCCAGGTGGGTGGTCAGTTCGGCGGGCGTGGAGCCCACGGGCTCGGCGCCGATGGTCTCGAAGCGCGCCACCACATCGGGCTGCTTCATCGCATCGCGCAGGGCGGCATTGAGCTTGTTGACGATGGGCGCGGGCGTGCCCGCCGGCATGAACACCGCGAACCAGGGCGAGACCTCGTAGCCCGGCAAGCCGGCCTCGGCCAGCGTGGGCACGTTGGGCAGGGTGGCCGAGCGTTTGGCCGTGGTCACGCCCAGGGCGCGCAGCTTGCCCGACTGCAGGTGCGGCCGTGCCGAGGTGATGCTGTCGAACATGTAGTTGATCTGCCCGCCCAGCAGGTCGGCCACGGCCGGGCCGCTGCCCTTGTAGGGAATGTGCAGCATGTCGGTTTGTGCCAGCGAGTTGAACACCTCGCCCGCCAGGTGGATCGAGGTGCCGTTGCCGGCCGAGCCGTAGGTGAGCTTGCCCGGCGCCTTGCGTGCGGCGGCGATCACGTCGGCCACGGTCTTCACCTCGGGCTGGGTGGCATTGGTCACCAGCACGTTGGGCACCACGGCCAGCAGGCTCACCGGTGCGAAGTCCTTGATCGGGTCGTAGGACAGCTTGCCGTACAGCGGCTTGTTGGTGGCCATGCCGATGGAGGTGATCATCAGCGTGTAGCCGTCGGCCGGCTGCTTGGCCACGAACTCGGCGCCGATGTTGCCGCCTGCGCCGGCCTTGTTCTCCACCACGAAGGGCTGGCCCAGCGCCTGGCCGGCCTTCTCGCCCAGGGTGCGGGCAATCGCGTCCATGGCGCCACCGGGCGGGAAGGGCACCACCCATCGGATGGGCTTGTTCGGCCACTGGGCGCCGCTGGCCTGGGCATGCGCCGTGGGCAGCACCGCCAGCGCGGTGGTTGCGGCCAGCAGGGCCAGCAGGGGTTGTCGCTTCATTCGTCTTGTCTCCGGTACTCTTCTGGGGGATGGCAGTCAGATGGCCGAGGGGTGCTTTGCCAGCGGCGTCACGGAGATCTTCATGAACGGGAACAGCGGCAGGCCCTGCAGCAGCTGGTGCAGCTCGTCGTTGGAGGCCACGTCGAAGATGCTGTAGTTGGCGTACTCGCCCACCACGCGCCAGAGGTGGGGCCAGCGGCCGTCGCGCTGCAGATCCTGCGAGTAGGCTTTTTCGCGGGCCTTGATTTCGTTGGCCTGCTCCGCAGGCAGGTCGTGGGGGATGTGCACATCCATGCGGACGAGGAACAGCATAGGGGGGTCTCCTTAATGGGTTGAAGCCTGGCGGCCCAGGTCGATGTGCACGGGTGCCTTGCCTGCGTTTGAGCGGTCGAAGCGGTCGAGCTGCGCGAGCGAGACCTCCACGCCGAAGCCAGGGCCATCGGGCAACTGCAGCGCGAAGTCGGTGATGGGCATCTGGTTTTCCACGATATCGTCGACCAGCAGTTGCGGGCCGAACAGCTCGCAGCCATGGTGCTGGTGGCCCAGGGTGGAGAACACATGGGCCGACGCAGCGCTGCCCAGCGAGGTCTCCAGCATGGTGCCGCCGTACCAGGCTATGTCGGCCGCCTCGGCCACTGCCGCCACCTTGCGTGTGCGCAGCAGGCCGCCGTGCTTGGCGACCTTGAGCGAGAACACGTGGCAGGCCTGGCCACGCGCGAGGGCCATCGCGTCCTGCGGGGTGCACACGGTCTCGTCGGCCATGATGAGGGCATCGCGCCCCAGCGTGGCGGTCAAGCCCTTGAGGGCCTCCACGTTCCAGTGGGCCACGGGCTGCTCGATCAGCGTCACGCCGGCTTCCACCAGCTGCGGCAGGTAGCGGCGCGCGGTGTTGCCGTCCCAGGCCTGGTTCACGTCCACCGTCAGCGTGGCGCGGCCTGCCAGGCCCCGCGCGATCTGGGTCACATGGGCCACGTCGTCGGCCGGGGCGTTGGCGCCGATCTTCATCTTGAAGATGTGGTGGCGGCGCTGCTCCAGGCGCAGTTGGGCTTCCTCGAGGTCGCGCTCCACATTGCCGCTGGCCAGGGTCCAGGCCAGGGGCAGGCTGGTGTGAACCTTGCCGCCCAGCAACTGCCAGGCCGGCAGGCTCAGCGTGCGGCTCACGGCATCGACCAGGGCCATCTCCACGGCGCTCTTGGCAAAGGCATTGCCCTTGCAGGCCTTGTCCATGCGCGCCAGCGCTGCCTCGAAACCACCGGCGCCCTGGCCGCGCAGGGCGGGCGCCAGGTACTGGGTGATGGCGTGGTGGATGCTCTCGGGCGATTCCTCGTTCCATGAAGGGCCGCCGATGGTGGCCGCCTCGCCGAAGCCGCAGGCACCGTCGGCCAGCCACAGCTGCACGATGACCGGGCTCTGGCGGCTGATGGCACCGAACGACAGCTTGTGCGGGCGGATGGTGGGGATGTCCAGGATGCGCGCTTCGATGCGCTCGATGGTGAAACCACCGGGGTGGTTGTGCATGGGGAAGGCCTTCGGTCGGTAAGCGGAAAACGGTACAGGCCAAAGGTTAGTTTCTGCCGGTCTGCAAATCCAATGATTCATTTGCAATGCATTGTTCGATACCATCGATGAATTGCCTTCCCGCTCTCCTGAAAGCCACCCCATGGAAATCCGCCAGCTCCGCTATTTCCTCGACATCGCGCGCACAGAGCACCTGACGCAGTCGGCGCAGAACCTGTTCGTCACGCAGTCCACGCTGTCGCACGGCCTGCGCCAGCTGGAGCAGGAGCTGGGCGTGGCCCTGTTCGACCGCCTGGGCCGGGGGCTCAAGCTGTCGCAAGCGGGCGTGGCCTTTCGCACCTATGCCGCGCGTGCGCTGCAGGAGATCGAGGCCGGCCGCATGGCCCTGGCCGACATGGGGGCGCTGGAGTCGGGATCGCTCACCGTGGGCGTGATCCCGACCTTTCTGCACAGCCTGGTGCCGGCAGCCGTGGCGGCCTTCAGCAGCGCCTACCCCGGTGTCAACGTGGTAGTGCGCGACCTGCGTGCCGGGCCCATCGAGGAGCAACTGGTGGAGGGGGAGCTCGATGTGGGCATTGCCTTCTACCCCACCGAGCGCGAGGAGATCGAGACCGAGCCCTTGTTCGAAGAGCGGCTGCAGCTGGTGGTGAACCGGGCACATCCCCTGGCGCGGCGGCGCACTCTGGCGCTGAAGGACCTGGCGGGGGTGCCGTTGGCCATGTTGCCGCGGGCGTTCACCACCCGCCGTCTCATCGATGACAGTCTGCGGGCGGCCGGGGTGGTGCCGGTGGTGAGGGTGGAGATGGAGTCGGTGGAGGGCTTGCTCGATGTGTGCCGGTGGGGGGATCTGGCGAGCATCGCTCCTGAGCGCGCAGCCTTGCAGGCGGCGGACTTGCATGCGATCAATCTGCATTCGCCTGGGATGGTGCGGCATGCGGGGATTTTGTGGCGCAAGGGGGCTTCTAGGAGCCGGGCGGCGTTGGAGTTTGCTGCTTTGCTTCGGCCTTGAGTTTTTTGTTGTGGTTGCTGCGTGCCTTTGCTGAGGGCGGAGGCCGGGATGTGCGCCCGGCGGCGCAGTAACTTTCTCTTGGGCCGCCAAGAGAAAGTCACCAAAGAGAAGGCGGCCCCGCTGCCCGTGTCCCCCTCGCCGGTGGCGAGGGGGCAGCCTGCGATGCTCGAAGCTGGGGTGCGCCTCGGAACTCGCTGCGTTCTTCGAACTCCGCTCAAACATCTGCGGCGAGTCAGATGGACGAAGCGTGTGTGTCCTGCGGCACACACGCCACCCCAGCTTCTGCGCTTCTCGGCACGGTCAGAAGGGGGTGGATACCGACACGGGCCATTGCTTCGCTCGGCCCGGGCTGCCTCGCTGCGCTTGGCCTGGGCAGGGCGCTCGCGCCAGTTGCGTCGGCAGCGCGCAGCGCGAACCGACACTCGGCGCTGCTGCGAGAGCAGCAGCCGCCTTTGACCCCGCTCCCCACCCCTTCTGGCTGCGCCGAGAAGCGCAGGAGCTGGGGTGGGTGCATGTGCCGCAGGACACATGCACTTCGTCGTCTGGCTCGTCGATGCTGTTTGACCGGAGCTGCCTCGCAGAGGCAGCGCAGGGAGTTCATCGACGCCCACCCCAGTTCCGAGCATCGCAGGCTGCCCGCAGCGAAGCGAAGGGACGCAGACAGCGGGGCCGCCTTCTCTTTGGTGACTTTCTCTTGGCGGCCAAGAGAAAGTTACTGCGCCGCCGGGCGCACATCCCGGCTCCCGCCCTTAAAACAAGAACAGAAGCAACCAACGCCCAAGACCCAAATCAAGCCGCCGAAGGCTTAGGCTCAAAATCACAATACTGCGGCACCACACACTCCCAACACCGCGGCTTGCGCGCCTGGCACACATACCGCCCCAGCAAGATCAGCCAGTGGTGCGAATCCACCGCATAGGCCTCCGGCACCCGCTTCATCAACTGCAACTCCACCGCCAGCGGATCCTTGCCCGGCGCCAGCCCCGTGCGGTTGCTCACGCGAAAGATGTGTGTATCCACCGCCATCGTCGGCTGGCCGAAGGCGACATTGAGCACCACGTTGGCCGTCTTGCGCCCCACGCCCGGCAGGGCCTCGAGCTCCTCGCGCGTGCGCGGCACCACGCTGCCATGCTGCTCCACCAGGATGCGGCAGGTCTCCATCAGGTTCTTGGCCTTGGTGCGGTACAGGCCGATGGTCTTGATGTAGCCCTCCAGGCCTTCGAGGCCCAGGTCCAGAATGGCCTGCGGCGTGCCCGCCACCGGGAACAGCCGGCGCGTGGCCTTGTTCACACCCACGTCGGTGGCCTGGGCCGAGAGCAGCACGGCGGCCAGCAGCTCGAACGGGGTGGTGTACTCCAGCTCCGTGTTGGGCATGGGGTTGGCGGCCTTGAGGGCGGCGAAGAAGGGTTCGATCTGCTCGGTTTTCATCGTGGACGGGGTGCTTTTTTGCGGGTATGCGCCTGCATTGTCCCGCACGCGCTCTGCATGCCGATTTGATGGCCGCAGCGCGATTCTTTACGCCGAATTTATACCCTGCTGCCTAGACTGCAAGCCATGTCCAACCCGTTGTTGCCTGCTGCAGGTTCCAAGGACCTCCGGTCCGCCGGCGCAGGCCCAAGCATGCAGTACCCCGATCCCTCCATGGTGGCGCTTCTTCTTCATCGCGTGGTTCCACGCACGGTGCCGGGGGCCGACGCCGATGGGCTGGTGGTTCTTGCGCTGCGGCTGCCCGGCACCGACATTCCCCAGGCGCGGCGGGCCCTGCACCGCATCCTGGGGGATCGCCTGGTGGGCTATTGCATCGGCGTCGATAAGGCGGCGCGCCACGGCATCTGTGCCCACATCAACCTGCACCGCAGCGAGCTGTCCGCATGCATGGGTCTGCTCACCGCGGGCATGCCGCAGGCCGAGTTCGGCCGGGTCGGGCCTGGGGCTGGTGCTGCGGGTTCGCCATGCGTGCATTGAACAACACCGCCAAAGCGCCTGTGCTTGCCGCCACTCCCGCCCCGCTGGTGCGCAGCGGCTCCACCTGCCCCATTGGACTGGGCACGCTGGAGGATGTTGCTGCGCTCGGTGCGCTGGAAAGTGCTTCGTTCCCGGGCGACCGGATCGCCCTGGCCAACTGGCGCCGCCTGCTGCGCAGCCCCTCGGCCCGTGTTCTGGTGGCGCGCGATGGCGCAGGGGCTGAACGGCGGGCGCTGATGGGCGCTTGCGTGGTGCTGCTGCGCCGGGGCACCTCGGTGGCGCGCGTCTACTCGATTGCCGTGGCACCCGCGGCACGCCGCACCGGGCTGGCTGCCCGGCTGCTGGCCGAGGCGCAGGCCCAGGCCCGGCGCGCAGGCTGCGCCACGCTGCGGCTGGAGAGCCGGGTGGACAACGCTGGCGCCCACGGCCTGTTCCGGCGCTTCGGCTTCGTGCCCTCGGGCCGCAAGAGTGCCTACTACGAAGACGGCGTGGATGCCATCTGTTTCCAGAAAGACCTGTTCGACGGCACCAGCCAGGGCGCGCACCCGGTGCTGCGCAGCGCGCGCCACTATGGCCAGACGCTGGACTTCACCTGCGGCCCCTGTGCGCTGCTGATCGCCATGTCGGCGCTCGACCCGGCCACCGTGATGGACCAGGCGGCCGAGATACGGCTGTGGCGCGAGGCCACCACTGTGTTCATGGCGGCGGGCCATGGTGGCTGCGGGCCTTTCGGCCTGGCCTGTGCGGCGCTGCACCGCGGCTTCGATGTGTCTGTGTATGCCGCAGCGGGCTCCTCGCTGTTCATGGACAGCGTGCGCGAGCCACACAAGAAGCGCGTGATCCAGCGCGTGGAAGACGACTTCCAGGCCGAGCTGGTGGCGCATGGCGTGCCCATCTTTGCGTTGCCGGTGTCCGCCGAGGGCGTGATCGAGCAGTTGCGCCTGGGCCATATCCCCATCGTGCTCATCAGCCTGTGGCGGCTGCACCGCGAAAAGGCGCCGCACTGGGTGGCCATCATCGGATTCGATGGCGCGGTGTTCCGCGTGCTCGACCCCATGAACCGCTCGGGCGAGAGCGATGGCGGCCTGTCGCTGAGCCTGGCCGAGTTCCGAAAAATCGCCCGCTACGGGCGCCGCCGCCAGACGGCGGCCGTCATCATTGCCCGCAAGAAAGAAGTTCCCCCGTGTCCTCAGAACATGTGATCGTGGTTGAAAAGCGCTCCGACTTCCGCTGGAGCGACCCTGGCGTGAAGATCGTCACCGCCGAGGAGTTCATTGCCGAAGGTCCCCAGGCGCGCAGCCGGGTGCGCAAGGTCACCAACCTGTGCCGCAGCTACAGCTACCTTGGCACAGGCTATTACTGCTCACTGCTGGCCGAGGCGCGCGGTGACCGCGTGACGCCGGGCGTGGAGGCCATCCTCGGCCTGGCGCGCGGCAAGGCGCGGGCGGCGTCCATCGCGGTGCTGGACCGGCTCGTCGGCCCGCTGCCCGGCATACCGCGCTCCATCAGCACGCTCACGCTGCAGGTCTTCTTCGGCCGCACCGAAGACGCTGAATTCGCGGCCCTGGCCCGCAGGAGTTTCGAGCTGTTCCGCTGCCCGCTGCTGGAGATCGCCATCGAGCGCTGCGATGCCCCGCAGGGCTGGCATGTGGCAGCCCTGCAGGCGCTGGATCCGCGCAACGTGGACGCCCACCGCGACGAGGTCTTCACCGAAGCGCTGGGCCACTTCACGCGGCGCAGCTGGCGCCCCGTGCCGCCCGTGGCAGCGCCGCGCATGGACCTGGCCATCCTGCACGACCCCGATGACCCGCTGCCGCCGTCGAGCGCGGCCACGCTGGGCAAGCTGGTCGCCATTGGCGACAGCATGGGCATCGCGGCCGAGCTGATCGAGAAGAAGGATTTTTCGCGCCTGGCGCAGTTCGATGCGCTGTTCATCCGCGAGACCACGGCCGTCAACCACCACACCTTCCAGTTCGCCAAGCGCGCCGCCGCGGAGGGCATGCCCGTCATCGACGACCCGGTCTCCATCCTGCGCTGCACCAACAAAGCCTACCTGGCCGAGCTGCTGCGCGGCCACGGCATCGCCACGCCGCGCACGCACATGGTGAGCCGCCGCACCGTGGGCGAGCTGCCGCAGGGCCTGGGCTTTCCGGTGGTGGTCAAGGTGCCCGATGGCTCGTTCAGCCGCAGCGTGAAGCGGGCCGACACCCCCGCGCAGTTGCAGGAGATCGCGCGCGCGATGCTCAGGGAGTCGGAGATCATCCTGGTGCAGGAGTACATGTACACCGACTTCGACTGGCGCATCGGCATGGTGGGTGGCCACCCCCTGTTTGCCGCCAAGTACTTCATGTGCGACGGGCACTGGCAGATCCTGCAGCACGGCGACAACGGCCAGTTCACCGAAGGCCGCACCCAGGCCGTGGCCCTGCTCGACGTGCCGGCCCAGGTGCTGGCCGCCGCCACCGCTGCGGCGCGCCTGGTGGGCGAGGGCTTCTACGGCGTAGACCTCAAGTGCAATGCCGGCGGCGCCCATGTGATCGAGATCAACGACAACCCCAACCTCGATGTGGGCGTGGAGGACGCCATTGGCGGCGATGCCGTGTACCGCAGCCTGCTCGGGCACCTGCTGGGCCGCATGGAGCAGCGCTCCCAGGGGGCGTCGGGCAGCCCGACCCCACTGCCTGCTGGCGCTTAGCCCACCGGGCGCTCCACCAGCCGGGCGCGCAGGAATTCGAGGAACATGCGCGCCGCCGCGGGCAGGGTGCGGCCGCTCAGCGTCTGTACCTCTACGGCGCGGGCGCTCATGCCGCGCTCGCGGATCTGGGCGGCATGCAGCTCGCCGCGGCGCACGCGGTCGCGCACCGTGACCTCGCCCGAGATCGACAGCCCGCCGCCGTGCAGCACGAAGTGGGTCAGGGTCTCGAAGTGGTTGCACACCAGCACCGGCTCGAACACCAGGCCGCGCTGGCTGCAGCCGATGTCGAACAGCTGGCGTACGGTGTTGTCGCGCTCGGGCAGGGCGATGGGGTAGGGGTGCATTTGCGCCAGCGTGACCGAGGCATGGCGTGCCAGCGGGTGGTCGGGCCGCATGATGGCGATGACCGGCGAGGCCTCGCGGTGCTGCACCGTGATGTCGCGCTCGGCCGTGCGGCTGTAGGTCAGGCCAATGTCGGCGTCGCCGTGGAGCACGGCCGTGGTCACCGCCGCAGGGCTGGCCACGCGCACACGGAACTGGATGCCCGGGTACTGCGTGCGGAACTGCGCCATCACGCGCGGCAAAAACTCGATGGCAAAGCCGGCCGAGCTGCACAGCTGCACCAGCCCGGTGTGCAGGCCCTGCAGCGCCTCTATGTCGGCCACCACGCGGTCGGCCTCCAGCGCGCCGCGCCGCGCATGGGCCGCAAGCAGTTCGCCGGCCGCGCTGGGCACCATGCCGCGCGGGCGCCGGTCGAACAGGGGCACGCCCAGCAGGTCTTCGAGCGCCGCCACCTGCCGGCTCACGGCCGAGGGCGAAACGCTCAGGCGGGCGGCGGCCTCGCTCACCGAGCCACTGCGCACCACTTCCAGGAAATAGCGCAGGGCCGTGTCCTGCAGTCGGCTGGAAAGCATGGCACCCCTTCTTTTGATTTGCGTAAAACGCAACGATAGTGTCTGAAATCGCCGATTGTAGAAAACCGGCGGCCTGCTTATGCTGGCTTACCTCCGACACACAGCGCCCGCATCCCATGCCCGATTTCTCCATTCCACCCGCCACGGGCGCCGCCCCCAGTGGCATCGTGGCCCATACGGCCACAGCCCTGTCGCGCGCCATCCATGCGCGCGAGGTCTCGTGCGTGGAGGTGCTCGACGCCTACCTGGCCCAGGTGGACCGCCTGAACCCCGTGGTCAACGCCCTGGTGGCCATGGCCGATCGCGATGCCCTGCGCCGCCAAGCCGCCGAGCGCGATGTGCAACTGGCGCGCGGCCAGAGCCTGGGCCCGCTGCACGGCATGCCCCAGGCGCCCAAGGACATCGCGCCCGCCGCGGGCATGGTCACCACGCGTGGCTCACCGATCTTTGCCGGCCAGGTCACGGGCACCGATGCCGTGGTGTTCGAGCGCATGCGCGCCAGCGGGGCGCTCTTCATCGGCCGCAGCAATTCGCCCGAATTCGGCCTGGGCGGCCACACTTACAACCCGGTGTATGGCACTACGCGCAATGCCTTCGACCCGGCGCGCTCGGCCGGCGGCAGCAGTGGCGGTGCGGGCGTGGCCGTGGCCCTGCACATGCTGCCCGTGGCCGATGGGTCGGACATGATGGGATCTCTGCGCACGCCGGCCGCGTTCAACAACGTGTACGGCCTGCGCACCTCGCCCGGGCTGGTGCCGCACGGCCCGTCGGAGGAGGTGTTCTTCCAGCAGTTCAGCGTGACCGGGCCCATGGCGCGCAACATCCCCGACCTGGCGCTGCTGTTGTCGGTGCAGGCCGGCTTCGATGCGCGCCTGCCGCTCACGCGCCGCAGCGAAGATGTGGCCGCTTTTGGCCAGCCGCTGGAGCGCGACTTCCAGGGCACACGCATCGGCTGGCTGGGCGACCTGGGCGGCTACCTGCCCACCGATCCGGGCCTGTACACCACCTGCGAGAAGGCACTTGGCCATTTCCGCGCTGTGGGCTGCACGGTGGAGAAGGCCGTGGTCGATTTCGACCTGGACCAGCTGTGGAAGGCCTGGCTCGACCTGCGCAGCTTCAACGTCGCGGGTGCCAACGCAGCCCTGTACCACGATGCGCCCAAGCGCGCCCAGCTCAAGCCCGAGGCGGTGTGGGAGATCCAGCGCGGCCTGGCGCTCACGGCCATGCAGGTCTACGACGCGGCCCGCGTGCGCACGGCCTGGTACCAGGCATTGCGCGGGTTGTTCAAGCGCTTTGACTTCCTGGTGCTGCCTGCCGCTCAGGTGTTTCCCTTCGACGCCAGCCTGGACTGGCCGCACGAGGTGGCCGGACGCCGCATGGACACCTACCACCGCTGGATGGAGACCGTGGTGCCCGCCACCATGGCCGGACTGCCCGCGCTGGCAGCCCCCGCAGGCTTCGGCCCCGAGGGCCTGCCCGCCGGGCTGCAGATCATCGGCCCCACGCAGTGCGATGCCGCCGTGCTGCAGCTCGGCCATGCGTATGACCTGGCCAGCGGCTACTCCAGGGTGCGCAGCCCCCTGCTGCGCTGAGAGCGCGCGCGGCCGTCCCTACCCCCTTCCTTCGTTCCCTTGCCCTGGAGAGTTTTCGCATGCCCATGCCGCGTTCCCGTTTCCTGTCGAGTCTGGTGGCCGCTGCGGCCGTTCTGGTGGCGCCCGCCGTGGCGTGGGCCCAGCAGCCACAGGGCTACCCTGACCGGCCCATCAAGCTCATCGTGCCCTTTGCGCCCGGCGGTGCCACCGACATCCTGGGCCGCCTGCTGGCCACGGCCATGGGCGAGCGCCTGGGCCAGCCCATGGTGGTGGAGAACCGGGCCGGTGCCGGCACCGTGGTGGGCGCCTCGCTCGTGGCCAAGGCGCCGGCCGACGGCTACACCCTGCTGCTGGGCGCCAACACCACCTTCACGCTGAACCCGGCCATCCGCAGCAACCTGCCGTACGACCCCGTGCGCAGCTTCACGCAACTGGGCCTGGTGGCCGACATGGGCCTGCTGCTGGTGGCCCACAACGACACGCCCGGCGGCACGCTCAAGGAGGTGATCGCCCAGACCCGGGCCGCGCCCGAGAAGTTCTCGTACGGCTCCTACGGCACGGGCTCGTCGGTGCACTTCGGCGGCGAGGTGCTCAAGTCCACCACCGGCGCGAAGATGCTGCATGTGCCCTTCAACGGCAGCTCGCCCAACCTCACGGCGCTGATGGGCGGGCAGGTGCAGTTCGCGGTCGATACGGTGGTGGCTTCCACCCCGCTGATCAAGGCCGGCAAGATCAAGCCCATCGTCGCCCTGGGCGCGCAGCGCCTGGCATTGCTGCCCAATGTGCCCACCGTGGCCGAGAGCGGCTACCCGGGCTTCGACATGGGCTCGTGGTTCGCTTTCGTCGGTCCTGCAGGATTGCCCGCGTCCGTGGCGTCCAGGCTGGAAAAGGCCCTGGCCGACACCATGGCCTCGGCCGAATTCAAGAAGAAGCTGGTGGACATCGGCCTCACGCCCTCGTGGTCCAACGGTGACGGCCTGCGCGCGCGCATCGAGCGTGAGCTGCCCGCCATGCGGGCCGTGGCGGCGCGTGCCGACATCCGCGGGGACTGAGCGCGCGATCCGGGCTGAGCGGGGGCGGGCAGGGCGGGGTTGGGGGCCGCCTGCGCCCGGATCCAGGGGTTTGGCGAAGCCTTCCCGCATTTCGTCGCAATCCGGTGTGCCGGGCCAGCGGGCCTGCCTACAGTGTTATCCATGCCGCTGCTGTCGCGGTCCTTCCAAAGGCACACACCATGATGACCCTGCTGTTCCAAACCCTTGCTGCGGCCGCCCTGCTGGGCCTGGCCGGCCAGGCGGGCGCACAAGCCCAACAACCACCACAGCAGCAACAACAGGCGGGCTTCCGCACCTTCGCCGTTCCCGGCGATACGCCCATCCCGGTCGCGCTGTTCTACCCCACGGCGACGGCGGCCCGCGCCCTGCCCATGGGCCCCTGGCAGCCGGTGGTGGCACCGGGCGCCCCGGCAGCGCAGGCGCCGCTCAAAGGCCTGGTGCTGATCTCGCACGGTACGGGTGGCTCTGAAGTGGGCCACCACCACCTGGCCACGCGGCTGGCCCGCGACGGTTACCTGGTCGCCGCCTTGCGCCACCCCGGCGACAACTGGCAGGACCGCTCCATGGTCACCTCGGGCCGCTACTTCAGCGAGCGCCCGCGCCAGGTCAGCCGTGTGCTTGATGCCCTGCTGGCCAGCCCCGAATGGGGCAGCCGCATCCCGGCCGGGCGCATCGGCGCCGTGGGGCACTCGGCTGGCGGCTATACCGTGCTGGCGCTGGCGGGCGGCGAGGCCGAGCCCCAGCGTGCGGCGCAGCACTGCAGCACGGTGCAGGACGACCCCATGTTCTGCTCCCTGGGCAAGCTGTCGGACAGCGCCCCCGCAGCGGCTGCCCAGGCGGCGCCAACGGCCGCTGCCGCCCGCGATCCACAGCGCGTCTCCGTGCCCGACCCGCGCATCCGGGCCGTGGTCGCCCTGGCCCCCATGGCCGTGGTGTTCACCCCCGAGAGCCTGGCCGCCATCAGCGTGCCCGTGCGTGTCATCGTGGCCGAGCGCGATACCGTGCTGGTGGGCAAGTACCACGGCGGCCGCGTTGCCGAACACATGCCCCGGGCCCAGGCCAGCACGGCGGCCGGGGCAGGGCACTTCGCCTTCATGGCCCAGCCCTCGATGCCGCTGCCCTCGGATGCGGGCGATGCCGCAGCCAACCCGCCGGGCTTCGACCGGGTCGCTTACCAGCCCGAGCTGGAGAACCAGGTCGCAGCGTTCTTCGCGCAGCAGTGGCGGTGAATCGCCGAGGGGTGAAAGGGCCGGAGAGTATGCTGCTGCCACCCCAAACCCCGACCCCGTTTGCCATGGCTTCATCTTCTTCCCCGACGCCGCAGATCCTGCTGAGCAGTGCCACCCGGTCGTGGCGTGGAATGCAAGCCGATTTCGTGCGCATCCCTCGGGGCCGGGTGCAGGTGCCGGTCGCTGAGATGCACCGCCTGGGCATGCATTTCGGCCCACCCGTGCAAGCCGATTGCGAATGCGGTGGCCAGCGCACGCGCCGGGTGCAGAAGCCCGGGGACATCGACGTGGTGCCTGCCGGCGTGGGTGGCTCCTGGGAGGACGATGCCGACTGCCACATCCTGCGCCTGGGCCTCCAGCCTGCGCTGATCGAGCGGGTGGCGCAGGAGCTGGACCTGCCTGCCACGAGGGCACAGCTCGTGCCCCGCTTGCAGTTGCGCGACACGCGCATCGAGGCCATTGGCTGGGCCGTCAAGGCCGACCTGGAGGCGGCCGTGCCGTCCGATCCGCTGTACATCGACCTGCTGGCCAATGCCCTGGCCGTGCGGCTGATCGAGACCGCCGTGGGCAGCAGCCTGGAGCCCCCAGGCCGCACGGTGCCGACCATGCCGGCACGGCAAATGCGCCGCCTCACCGAATTCATCGAAAGCCACCTGGACCGCAGGCTGCACCTGGCCGATCTGGCGCAGGTGGCCGGCCTCAGCGCCACGCGCCTCAAGACCCTGTTCCGCAACAGCACCGGCATGCCGGTGCACCAGTACGTCATCCGCCGCCGGGTCGAACATGCGCGCGCCTTGCTCGCCACCACAGCCATGCCGGCGAGCGAGGTCGCGGCTGCGGCGGGCTTTGCGCACCAGAGCCACATGGCCTCCACCATGCGCCGCCTGCTGGGTCATACGCCCGGCGACATCGCCCGCCAGGCGCGCGAAATCGGTCCGAAACTGCCATGGGCGGTCTGAATCTGCGCGACGGCAGCGGCGTGCGGCGGCATCCTTGCCCATCTTTGATGCAAGGAATAAATCCATGTTCGCAATTGTCGGAGCCGCTGGAAAAGTCGGCTATTCCACCTCGCTGGCCCTGCGCGAGGCCGGCCTGCCGGTCCGGGCGGTGCTGCGCGACGCGGCCAAAGCCCCCCGGCTGGCCGCCATCGGCTGCGAGGTCGCGCTGGCCGACCTGCAGGACCCCGAGGCCCTGCGCCAGGCGCTCGCGGGCGCCCAGGCTGTGCAGCTCATCTGCCCGACCACACCCCAGGCGCCCGATGCGGTGGGCGACATGCGCCGCTCCATCGACAGCATGGCAAGGGCGCTGGAGCAGGCGCGCCCCGGTCTGGTGCTGGCGATCTCCGACTACGGCGCGCATGTCACCGAAGACATCGGCATGCCCAGCGTGTTCCACGGCTTCGAGGAGCGCCTGCGCCCGCTGCCGATGCCCAAGGTGTTCCTGCGCTCGGCCGAGCACATGGAAGGCTGGCGTGGCCTGATTCCGGTGGCTGCGGCCACGGGTGTCCTGCCGACCTTCCACCAGCAGATCGACAGGCCTTTCCCCACCGTGTCAGCGCAGGATGTGGGCCGCATCGCGGCGGACCTGCTGCTGCAGAGCCCAGGTGTGGAAACCGGCGTGCGCGCCGTCCACGCCGAAGGGCCGCGCCGCTACGCCGCGAGCGATGTGGCTGCCGCCCTGGGCGAACTGCTCGGGCGCAGCGTCACCGCCCAGGCCATCCCCCGCGCGCAGTGGATGGATCGTTTTGCCCGCATCGCGAGCGAGAGCATGGTCCGCCTGCTGGTGGGCATCTACGACGCCCACCAGCGAGGCGGGCTCATCGACGTCGAGCCCGGTGGGGGCGAGGTGCGCCAAGGCACCACCAGCCTGGTCCAGGCGCTGCGGCCGCTGGTTCCCGGGCGTTGATGGCCCGCGCAGGCGGCTCAGGCGTGTTTGCGCACCGCCGCATACAGCCAGCAGGCAAACGCCCCCGTCTTCGGGTCCACCGCAAAGTCCTCGTCGTAGACCTCCACGGCGGGCCGTGCATCGAATTCCCAGCCTTCGGGCAACTGCCCTGGTGCACCCAGGGCGGCCCAGGCCGCGCCGATCTCGGCGCCGGTGCCGTGAAAGCGCTGGCACAGGTAGTTGCCGCCCACAAAGTCTTGCACCTGGGCATCGGGCCCCGTGCGCAGGCCCACGCCGACCTGCACGCAGGCGTCGTAGCGGCATTGCTCGGGCGGCGTGCAGGCCGGGTCGTCCAGGCTCAGGCCGTAGAACCTGGGGCGGGGTTCGCTCAGGCGGTGCTCGGCGCACCACTGGCCAAAGCGCTCCCACAGCTGGCCCAGGGCCGGGCCGTAGGGGCCCGTGTGGCGCATGTAGGCAAGGCGCATCTTCGGCAACTGGCGGATTTCCAGGGGCATGGCACAGGTCTCCAGGGGAATTCTGTCGAAGGGCAAGTCTACGCCGCAGGAAACCTGCACGCCAATTGGCGACAATGGCGGATTCACCGTCCACCGGAATTCCACCCCATGCAATTCGCCGACCGCCTGAACAACGTAGAAACCTCCGCCATCCGAGAGCTGTTCAAGCTGCTGGGCAAGCCAGGCATCATCAGCTTTGCCGGCGGCTTCCCCGACAGCGCCATGTTCGATGTGGAAGGCATCCGCGAAGCCAGCAACCAGGCCCTGACCGAAGAACCAGGCGCGGCCCTGCAGTACGGCGCCACCGAAGGCTACCAACCCCTGCGCGAACAACTCGCCGCCTTCATGGCCAGCAAGGGTGCCCGGGACCTCGCCCCCGAAAACCTCATCGTCACCACCGGCAGCCAGCAGGCCCTGGACCTGCTGGGCAAAACCCTCATCAGCCCCGGCGACAAGGTCATCGTGGAAGGCCCGACCTTCCTGGCCACCATCCAGTGCTTTCGCCTGTACGGCGCCCAACTCATCAGCGCCCCCATCGATGCCAACGGCGTGAAGACCGACGAGCTGGAAAAGCTCATCGCCGAACACAAGCCCAAGTTCGTCTACCTCATCCCCACCTTCGGCAACCCCAGCGGCGCCATGCTCAGCCTGGAACGCCGCAAGGCCGTGCTGGAAATGGCCGTCAAACACCAGACCCTGATCGTCGAAGATGACCCCTACGGCGACCTGTACTTCGGCGACGCCCCCCCGCCCAGCCTGCTCAACCTCTCGGCCAGCGTGCCCGGCAGCCGCGAACTGCTGGCGCACTGCGGCTCCATGAGCAAGGTGCTCTCGCCCGGCCTGCGCGTGGGCTGGATGATCGCTCCGGCCGAACTGCTGGCCAAGGCCACCATGTGCAAGCAATTCAGCGACGCACACACCAGCACCTTCGCCCAGGCCACGGCCGCCCAATACCTCAAGGCCGGGCGCATGCCCGCCACCCTGGCCAAGGTGCGCAAAGTGTATGCCGAGCGCGCCCAGGCCATGGGCGATGCGCTGCGCAAGGAACTGGGCGAGGCCATCGACTTCGTGCAGCCCCAAGGCGGCCTGTTCGTCTGGGCGCGCTTGACGGGTGCGGGCGGCAAGGTGGCCGACGGCAACGTGCTGGCCAAGCGCGCCATCGAGAAGGGCGTGGCCTTCGTGCCGGGCACGCCGTTCTTCTGCGCCAACCCGGACAACGCGACGCTGCGGCTGTCGTTTGCGACGGCGGATGTGGAGAAGATCCGCGAGGGCGTGGCGCGCCTCGGCCAGGCAGTCTGATGGCGGACGACGCGCAACAGCAGATCGTCGAGCGGCTGGAGAACCTGGAGATCAAGGCCAGCTTCACCGAAGACCTGCTGGACCAGCTCAACATGACCATCTTCCGCCAGCAGGAGCTGATCGACCGGCTCACGCAGGAGGTGATCCAGCTGCGCCAGCAGGCGCCCGATGGCGGCGCGGGCGGTGCGGTGCGCAACCTGCGCGACGAGTTGCCGCCGCATTACTGAACTGAGGTTCCGCAGCCCGCGGTGCCTTGGCCGCGGGCGGGCCGGTCCTTGCTGACCGTTGGCAGCGGTCAGCGCGCAGGGCGGCTGGCCACCGCGGCGAACCCACCCTCCAGAAAAGCGCACAGCGTCTCCGTCATGGGGGCGATGCTGCGCGAATCGAAACGCCCGTCGGACAAGGTCTCGATCCGGTCGGTGCGCGCACACACGGCCAGCATGGCCCCCACCATGAAGAAGAACGCCCGGTGCAGGTCTTCGCTGGACACCTGGGGCAGGCTGCGCTGCAGCTCGGCGATGTACTGGCGCGCGACCGCGTTGAAGTGCTTCTCGGCCAGGTCCTTCCACTCCGCGCTGGCCGCCACCACCGCGATCAGCCGGGTGTAGTTGCGCCAGCCCTCGTCGCCGGAGTCGCCCCGCGCCATGATGGTGCCCACAAAGCCGCCCACCAGGTCGCGCAGCGCGAGCGGGGCGGCTCCATGCGCGGCCCGCAATGCCTCCAGGTGCGCCAGGCGCTCGCGGTTGAGCACATCGGAGCGGCGTGCCAGCACCTGGTCGAGCAGTGCCTCCTTGGCGCCGAAGTGGTAGCCGATCAGCGCGAACTGGCACTCGGCATGGTGGGCAATATCGCGGATGGAAGTGGCGTGGAAGCCGGCGTCGGCGAACAACCGCTCGGCGACATCCAGGATGCGCTGGCGGGTCGCTTCGCTGTCGGCCCGGCGCTGGGGGACGCGCGTGCGGCCCTTCTCGGCCGGGGCGGGGCGGGAAACGGAACTCATGGCCCACATCGTAGAGCACCGGACAGGCCTTCCCGCGATTGACCTCGAACTTTATCCATACGTATAATCAATAAAAAATGCGAAGGAGACAAACCGATGGAAGCCAGCAATCCGCTCGACGGCTTTGTGGTGGACCGAAGCCGCATCGGCTTCGTGGGTGAGGGCCTGCAGCGGCCCGAATGCATCCTGGCCGAAGCCGATGGCACGCTGTGGTGCGCCGATGCACGCGGCGGTGTGACGCGCATCGGCGCCGATGGCGTGCAGCGCTTCATCGGCCAGCGCGCCGACGACCGTTTCGCCACGCACGCCGAGGGCACGAGCGGCGAGATGGAGGCCAAGTACACCACCGGCACCTTGCCCAATGGCCTGGCCTTTGCGGCCAATGGCGACATCCTGGTCTCCAACTTCGGCACCGACCTGCTGGAGGTGATGGACCGCGAGGGGCACACGCGCACGCTGTACGACCGCATCGACGGCATGCCCATCGGCAAGGTCAACTTCGTGCTGCGCGACTCGCGCGGCCGCATCTGGCTCACCGTGTCCACCCGCGTCAACCCCTGGACGACCGCCGCCACGCAGCGCGTGCGCGATGGCTATGTCGCCGTGGTGGAAAACGGCCGCCTGCGCGTGGTGGCCGATGGCTTTCACTTCACCAACGAGATCCGCCTCGATGCCAGGCAGGAGTGGCTGTACGCGGTGGAGACCACCGGCCCCTGCATCACCCGCCTGCGGCTGGACGAGTCGCGGCCCGGGGAGGTCGCGCTCACAGACCGCGAGGTCTTCGGCCCGGCGCACCTGGGCGGCCTGCCCGATGGCATTGCCTTCGATGCCCATGGCAATCTCTGGTGCACCCTGATCATGGTGGACCGCCTCGTCGCGCTGACCCCCGGTGGCGACCTGCGCACCCTGCTCGACGATGGGGAGCCGCAGGCCAGCGCCCGGCTGATGGCGCGTTTCGACGCCGGCACCATGACCACCGAGGACATGCAGCAGGCCCGCGGCCAGATCGCCCCGTGGATGGCGAGCATCACCTTCGGCGGCCCCGACCTGCGCACCGTCTACCTGGGCAGCCTGCTGGGCACCCGCATCCCCTTCTTCCGTTCGCCGGTCGCCGGCCTGCCCATGGTCCATTGGTCCACCACCCCCTGAGGTCTTCATGTCCCACAAAGCCATCATCAGCTGCGCCGTGACGGGCGCCGTGCACACGCCCACCATGTCGCCCCACCTGCCGGTCACCCCGGCGCAGATCGCGCAGCAGAGCATCGATGCCGCCGCCGCGGGCGCGGCCATCATCCACCTGCATGCGCGCAACCCGGCCGACGGGCGGCCGTCGCCCTCGGCGGACGTGTACATGGAGTTCCTGCCCGAGATCGCGCAGGCGACCGACGCCGTGATCAACATCACCACCGGCGGCAGCGTGGCCATGTCGCTGAACGAGCGCCTGGAAGCCGCGCTGCGCGTTTCGCCAGAGCTGGCCTCGCTGAACATGGGCTCGTTCAACTTCGCCATGTTCCGGATGGCCGAGCGCCCGCGCGAGTGGCAGCACGCCTGGGAGCAGCCCTACCTGGCCGCAACGGAAGACGGCATCTTCAAGAACACCTTCAGGGACATCAAGTACATCCTGCAGACCCTGGGCGAAGGCCATGGCACGCGCTTCGAGTGCGAGTGCTACGACCTGGGCCACCTGTACAACCTGGCCTACTTCGCCGACATGGGCCTGATCAAGCCGCCGTTCCTCGTGCAGACCATCTTCGGCGTGATGGGCGCCATGGGGGCCGATGCCGAAAACGTGCTGGTGATGAAGCAGACGGCCGACCGCCTCTTGGGCAAGGACTATGTCTGGTCGCTGTTTGCCGCCGGCAAGAACCAGATGGGCTTCGGCACCATGGGCGCGGTGATGGGAGCGCACGTGCGCGTGGGCCTGGAAGACAGCTTGTACCTGGGCCGCGGCGCGCTGGCTACCTCCAACGCGCAGCAGGTGGCCAAGATGCGCAAGGTGCTCGACGAACTGGGCATCGCCGTTGCCACCCCGCAGGAGGCGCGCGAGCGCCTGGCCCTGAAGGGGCGGCACAACGTGGCGCTGGCCTGAGACCCTCACCACCGCATCGCGACAAAACACACACACAAGCAAGGAGACAAGCATGCGCAACCCCCCTCTCATCGCACGCCGCCAGGTCCTGGCGCTGGCGGCCGCAGCCCTGCCGCTGGCCACATGGGCCCAGGGCGGTGGCTTTCCGAGCAAGCCCATCCGCATCGTCGTGCCCTTCGGCGCGGGCTCTTCGCCCGACGTGATCGTGCGGCTCATGGGCGACCCGCTGTCCAAGGCCCTGGGCCAGCCCGTGGTGATCGACAACCGCGCGGGTGCCAGCACCATCATCGGCGCGCAGAACGTGGCCACCTCGCCGGGCGATGGCCATACGCTGCTGTACACGGTGAACAACACCACCTCTATCAATCCGTACGTGTACAAGTCGCTGCCCTACAAGAGCGACGACTTCGTGCCGGTGGCGCGCGTGCTCTCGGTGCCCTATGTGCTGCTCACCGCGAGCCAGTCGCCGCACAAGACCCTGGCGGACCTGATCGCGGCTGCGAAGAACAGCCCCGGTGCCTTGAGCTACGGCAGCTATGGCATCGGCCAGGGCACCCATGTGGCCATGGCGCGGCTGCTGAACATGGCCGGCGCCAGCATGCTCCATGTGCCGTACAAGGACAGCGCCATTCCCGACCTGATGGCCGAGCGCATCGCCACCACCTTCGAACCCTCGACCACCGCCATCGGCCAGGTCAAGTCCGGCAAGCTCAGGGCCTTGGCCATCTCGGGCCCCAAGCGCATCGAGGCACTGCCCGACGTGCCCACCGTGGGCGAGACCTTCGCCGGCTTCGTGGGCGACTCCTGGCACGGCCTGCTGGCGCCCAAGGGCACGCCGGCCGATGTGGTGGGCAAGATCAACGCGGCGGTCCAGTCCATCGTGGCCAGCGCCGCCTTCCAGGCGCGCTTGCGGGAGCTGGGCCTGGTGCCGGCCGGCGGCAGCCCCGAGGAGTTCCGCCGGTTCCTGAAAGAAGACGCGCAGGGCTGGGCCAAGGTGGTGCGCGACAACGACATCCGCGCGGAATGAGCGCCCGGCCCCTGGAAGACATGCAAGCAACGCAGGAGAGTGTTCCCATGACCCGCCAATTCGTCGACCTGTCCATCTACCTCGAAAACGACGTGGTGAGCGACCCGCCCGCCTTTGCGCCGCGCATCGAGTATTTCACCCACGAGAACACCGTCGACCAGATCGAGCCCTTCTTTCCCGGCCTGCAAAAGGGCGACCTGCCCGATGGCGAAGGCTGGGCGGTGGAGCGCGTGCAGCTGTCCACCCACAACGGCACCCACCTGGATGCGCCCTACCATTTCCACAGCACCATGGACAAGGCGCTGGGCGAGAAGAAGCGGGCCTGGACCATCGACGAGGTGCCGCTGGAATGGTGCTTCCAGCCCGGGGTGAAGCTCGACTTTCGCCACATGGACGATGGCTATGTGGTGACCGCGGCCGACGTCGAGGCCGAGTTGCAGCGCATCGGCCACACGCTCTCGCCGCTGGAGATCGTGGTGGTCAACACCCGCGCGGGCAGCCGCTATGGCCACAAGGATTTCGTCTCCGCCGGCTGCGGCATGGGCTATGGCGCCACGATGTACCTGCTGGAGCGCGGCGTGCGCCTGACCGGCACGGACGCCTGGAGCTGGGACGCGCCCTTCGTGCACACCGCCGAGAAATATGCCGCCACCCAGGATGCCAGCCTGATCTGGGAGGGGCACAAGGCCGGGCGCGACATCGGCTACTGCCACCTTGAGAAGCTGCACAACCTGGAGGCACTGCCGCCCACGGGGTTCTACATCTCGTGCTTTCCGCACAAGATCCGCGGCGCATCGGCCGGGTGGACGCGCGCTGTGGCCATCTTCGATGAGGTGCTGATGGCGCGCGAAGCCTGATCCCAGGGCGGGGGGCTATCATGGGCCTTCACGTCCAACCCCCCTTGGCCCATGCCTGCATTTGTCTCCGCGAAGAACATGGCGCTGGCCCTGTGCGGTGCAGGCGTGGCGCTGCACCTCTACACCGCCCTTTTCAAGGCCGAAGGCGGCATGGACGCCGCCGCCTTCCTCGTCGGCCTGTTGCTCTGGTCGTGTGCCCCTTATGCCATCGCCGCATTGCTGGCTCGGGGCCGCCGCGTGCTGTGGGGGCTCGGTGCGGCCGCGGCATGCCTGGCTGCGGATGGGTTCATGCACTACTCGGTCTTTGTTGCCCCCAAAGGCTCGACGGCCGCGCTCGGCCTGCTCTTCATGCCGCTGTGGAACCTGCTGGTCATCGGGCCCGCGGGCGCCTTGCTCTGCTGGCTGGCCTACCGGGTTGCAGGCCGCCGGGGCGGTGCTGCCGGCTGACAGGGCTTCAGGCGCGCACGGCCCGCCACGCCGCCGCCGCCAGTTCGCTGCGGTAGATGTCGGGCGAGGGCAGGGCGCTGTTGCCTGCGCGCTCTGACAGCCAGGCGCGGCAGTAGCTCTGCACCGGGCCCATCACCAGCGAGGGCATGAGCTCGCAGGGCAGGTCACGCAGCGCACCGCTTTGGCGGTGCGGCCCGAACCAGGCCACCAGGGCCTGGTTGCGGCCGCGTGCGGCCTCGGCCAGCTCGGTGCTGCGCGGGCCGGCAGCCACCAGGCCGCGGGCCTGGAAGAGAAAGCGCGCATGCACGGGCTGCGCCACCACCCAGTCGAGGTAGCCGGTCACCAGCGCCTGTACTCCGGCCTCCACGCCGACCGAGGCATCGAGCTGCGCCTGGATGCTGCGCGACTGCGTGTGGAAGATGTCGAAGAACAGCGCCGCGACGATGCCCTCCCTGCTGCCGAAGTGGTGGTAGATGCTGCCCACGCTGGCGCCGCAGCGCGCGCGCACGCCGTCGATGGAGACGGCCTCCACCCCCGCCTGTGCGGCGCAGGCCAGGGCGGCGTTGAGGATCTCCTGGCGGCGGTCGGTGGTCTCGGCGGAATGGGCCGGAGAAGGCTTGGTGGAGCTGCGGCTTGCCATGGAAGTGCATTCTAGAATAAAGTTCTAGAAAAATATTCTAGGAATGTCGATGTCGGCATTCCGGCCACATCTTCATCCATCGGCGCCCCCACGCGCCTGCCCACCATGAAATCCATCGCCAGCGAGCTGCCGCCCGGCCACGCCCTGTACCCCCACCTGCTTGCCCCGCTGGACCTGGGGTTCACCCAGATCAAGAACCGCGTGCTCATGGGCTCCATGCACACCGGGCTCGAAGATGCGCGCGACCTCTCGCGCATGGCGGCCTACTTCCGCGAGCGGGCCGAGGGTGGGGTGGGGCTGATCGTGACGGGGGGCTTCGCGCCCAACATCGCGGGCTGGACCAAGCCGTTTGCGGGCACGCTGTCCACGGCAGGCGCTGCGCGCCGCCACAGGGTGGTGACCGAGGCCGTGCACGGCGCGGGTGGCAAGATCGCGCTGCAGATCCTGCACACGGGCCGCTATGCCTACCACCCGCTGGCGGTGGCTCCGTCGCGGCTGCAGTCGCCCATCACACCGTTCACGCCGTTTGCGCTGTCGGCCGGCGGGGTGGAGCGGCAGATCCGTGCCTTCGTCAACTGCGCCCAGCGCGCCCGCGAGGCCGGGTACGACGGCGTGGAGGTGATGGGCTCCGAGGGCTACCTGATCAACCAATTCCTTTCGGCCGCGACCAACCGCCGCACCGATGCCTGGGGCGGCGACTACAGCCAGCGCATGCGCCTGCCGCTGGAGATCATCGGCCGCATGCGCGAGGCCGTGGGGCCGGATTTCATCATCATCTACCGCCTGTCCATGATCGACCTGGTGCCCGGCGGCAGCGCCTGGGACGAGATCGTCACCCTGGGCAAGGCCGTGGCCACCGGCGGCGCCAGCATCGTCAACACCGGCATCGGCTGGCACGAGGCGCGCATACCGACCATTGCCACCAGCGTGCCGCGCGCGGCCTTTGCCTGGGTTACGCGCAAGATGAAGGCCGAGTTCGCAGCGGCCGGCATTGCCACGCCGCTCGTCACTTCCAACCGCATCAACACGCCCGACGTGGCCGAACAGGTGCTGGCCGAGGGCTGCGCCGACATGGTCTCCATGGCGCGCCCGCTGCTGGCCGACCCGGCCTTCGTGAACAAGGCGGCCCAGGGCAAGGCCGACCGCATCAACACCTGCATTGCCTGCAACCAGGCCTGCCTGGACCATGTGTTCAAGGCCAAGACCAGCAGCTGCCTGGTGAACCCGCGCGCCTGCCATGAGACGCTGCTGGTCTACACACCGCTCACGCCGCAGCAAAAGCCCAAGCGCATTGCCGTGGTGGGCGCGGGGCCTGCCGGCCTGACTGCCGCCACCGTGGCGGCCGAGCGCGGGCACGAGGTGCATCTGTTCGATGCGGCCGATGCCATTGGCGGCCAGCTCAACATGGCCAAGCAGGTGCCGGGCAAGGAAGAGTTCCACGAGATGCTGCGCTACCTGGCCACGCGCGTGGAAGACACGGGCGTGCAGCTGCACCTGTCCACCCCCGTGCAGGCGGCCAACCTCACGGGCTACGACGAAGTGGTGATCGCCACGGGCGTGAGCCCGCGCGACCCCAAGATCCCCGGGCAGGACCATCCCAAGGTGCTCAGCTACATCGACGTGCTGCGCCATGGCAAGCCGGTGGGCGAGCGCGTGGCCATCATCGGTGCCGGCGGCATCGGCTTCGACGTGGCGGAGTTTCTGGTGCACGAAGGCCACTCCACGACGCTGGACCTGCCCGCCTGGCAGGCCGAGTGGGGCATCACCGACCCCGCCGAGGCACGCGGCGGCCTGGCCCCCAAGGGCCCGCAGGCCACGCCGCCGGCGCGCCAGGTCACGCTGCTGCAACGCAAGAAGGGCAAGCTCGGCGAAGGCCTGGGCAAGACCACGGGCTGGATCCACCGCACCACGCTGAAGATGAAGCAGGTGCAGATGGTGGGCGGCGTGAACTACGAGCGCATTGCCGATGAGGGCCTGCTCGTCTCTTACGGCGAGCAGCGCGAGGACCCGACCTGGATCCCCTGCGACACCGTGGTGCTGTGCGCAGGCCAGTTGCCGCTGCGCACCCTGGCCGACGAGCTGCTGGCGCTGGGCAAGAAGCCGCACGTGGTGGGCGGTGCGCTGGAAGCGGGCGAACTCGACGCCAAGCGCGCCATCGACCAGGCAGCGCGCCTCGCAGCCACGCTCTGAGCCCTTACGCGCGGGTGTTCCGCTCGCGCACCAGGTTGATGTGCGCCATCAGGTTCGGGTAGAAAAAGCGCCCTCCGGGCGCCTGGGGGTCGCTGCACAGGGCTTCGAGCTCATCGCAGAGCTCCAGGATGCGCGGATTGTTGGCTGCCTCGGCGGTGGACAGCGGCAGGCGGTTGTACGGGTCGGTCTAGAGGATGGATTCCGACAGCGGGCGCGTGCAGCGCACGGCATCGAGGCCCTGCACCGTGGCCAACTGGTCCAGCAGGGGGCCGAGCACGGTCTCGCAGCGCTGGGCCAGCAGCAGCACGGTTCTGGCCAGGCCCTGGGGCCCGCGCAGCACGAGCGCGGTGTTGCCATCGTCGTCCTGCTCGATCAGGAGTTCCGGGTCGCCGCGCAGCCACTGCCACAGGCGCAAGAGGGCGGTGTAGGGCAGGTGGCTCTCAGGGGTGTCGTTGAAATAATCAGGCAGACCATGGTCGCGGACGCGCTCGGCGACTGTGTCCACACGCGATGCCAGCGTCAGCGCCAGCGTGATGGCACCCTGCGGGGTGGACTTGACCACCAGCAGCAGCCAGTGGTTGCCGCCAGGGAAGGCACTGCAGTACAGGTGCCCTATGCGCTCGGGCGATGGCGGTTCGGCCATCTCTGGCTCGTTGACCGGGTCGTGCACGAAGCCCTTGGCCTGCATGAAGGGCTGCAGTGCGCGCAGCACAGTCGCATACACGCTATCCAGTGCGGGCAGCACCGGCCATTGGATCTGATCGCGCTGTGCGCGCCAGTCCTGCAGGCGGCGGTTCAGCACCAGCGCCAGCCGGTCGTAGTTGTGCCAGTGGCAGGGGATGCTGCAGGAGTCGTCCAGCGCATGCCCCGTGCGGCTGAACTGGACGGCGAAGACCTTGTCGAAGTCATCGTTGAACTGCGTTGTGTAGTAGTGCTCGGTGAAGGCCCGGCCTTCATCGTTCACATCGTCTGCCGTGAACTTGCCGTCGCAGGCATCGAAGAGAAAATCCGCGCAGGACATGCGCCGTGCGCGCAGGTCGTCCAGGCAGTCATTGACGCCCTCGCCGCCCAGCCCGCGCAGCGTGAGCCAGGCCAGGTACATCCCGATGCGCGTGCCTGCGGCCTCCTTGGGCAGGTCGGTCTGGAAGTCGATGAAGTAGTAGTCCGCGGAGTCGAAGATCATGGCCGCTCGCCTGTCGGCTGCCCCAGCGCGTGGTACACGCGCGCTGCCGCATAGGCGTCGTTGGCCGCGTAGACCAGTTGCGATTCGGTGAGCTTGGGGTTGGCCCAGTTGGAGGTGGCGGCCTTCTTGGACTTGATGAAGCGCTGGTTGAACAGCACGGCCACGGCGCCCTTGACGCCCATGTCCTTGCGGTAGCCCTGCTGGCGGAACACGTGGTTGAGTTCGAGCACGCCTGCGGGCTCCACGCCCAGCTTGGCCACGATGCGCTTCTTGTCGTCGCCAAGGCCAAAGCCGGCCTTGGTCACACCGGGCCGCGCCAGCAGCTGGGCCACCAGGTGGCGGCAGCCTGCATCGTGCAGCTGGAACACCCAGGCCTTGTCCAGGGTGGACAGCTGCACCACGTGCGGGCCGTCGGACACCTCGCCCTGCACGAAGGTGGGTTTGGACTCGGTGTCGAAGCCCCAGGCCGTGCTGGCCGCCAGCTCCTCCCCGGCCCGCTGGGCCTGGTCGGCGGTGCTCACCAGGGCGATGCGATCCGGGGCAAGGCGCGCAAAAGGCGCCAGCAGCGCGATCTCTTCCTTGCCGGGAACGGTGCGCTCGGTGAATGGACGGGTCATGGGCTATTGTAAAAATGATTCCAAATGCAAGTGCGGTTGCAGCAGGCTTCCCTGCCTGCCATCATGCCCGGTTGTCGGTCGCTGCGGGCGCATGGCCCGGGCCGCCGCGTGACAAAACCCCTGTTCTGGTGATGTAGGTCACGCCTGACGTGCAATTGAGCGCTGCACGACATGCGGCGGACCCCCTGCGTGGCTAAGATCAATCTCGCCAGCCGGGATTGTCGCTGTCTGTTCTTTCCTTGAAGACTGTCTGTCTTGTTTTTGCGCCCTGACCTTTTCGGCTGGCCTCGCGTGCTGACCCACCTCGCGGGGAGGGGGGCAGCCGGTTGGCGCAGCCTGCGAACGGCATGGTTTGCCCTGGGTTTTGCGATTGCCTGCGGCATGATGCAGTTGATCCCGGCCTTCCAGTCGCCCGATGAAATCGTGCACCTGCTGCGGGCCGACATGGTGGCCCATGGCCAAGCCCTGCTCGGGAGCGAAGCACCCCACGAACCTGGCAGGACCGGCGGCTGGGTGGACACCAACTTCTTCCTGTTCTCGCAGTGGATGCAGAAGATCGTGGGGCCGCACCGGGACCGCAGCCTGTCACCCGCGTGGCTCATGAGCGAGGCCACCCGCTTCGAGTGGCAGGACGATGAGATCTTCGTCAACGCCGCGCCCACGGGCTATTACGCGCCCTTCATCTACCTGCCGCATGCGTTCGGGCTCAAACTGTCGCGTGCGCTCGACCTTTCCCTGGGCCACAGCTACCAGCTCACGCGCATGCTGGTCACCCTGCTGGTGTTCGGCCTGGTCCTGTGGGCCTGGCAGATCGCGCGGCCCGCGCTGCTGGTGCAGGCGCTGGTGCTCATGCCCATGGCGCTGTTCCAGATCATCTCGCCCACCATCGACGGGCTGTGCTTTGCGCTGGCACTGCTGGTGCTGTCGCTTTTCCTGCGGCAGTGGCAAGGGGGCCAGGCCACGCGCTGGCAGGCCTTTGCGTTCCATGCTGCCATCTTCCTCCTGGTCACCTCGCGCACCAACCTGATTCCCCTGGTGCTGCTGCCTCTGGTGCTGCTGGTGCGGCACGGAACCTGGCCGCGCCTGGCTGCCTCGGCCATGCTGCTGGCCGCCAGCGCCGGGTGGACCTTGTTCGGGCTGGCCCACACCGAGGACAACCGCGTCGTGCGGGCCCTCTCCACGGGCCAGGTGATCGCCACCTACCTGCGCGAGCCGATGGAGTTTTTGCGCCTGGTGGGGCGCACGGTCGCCGACCCGTTCCAGGGCCATCTGATCGCCTCGTCGTTCGTGGGCAACCTGGGCTGGGCCGATGCGCCCATCCCTGGCTTTGCGCTGGTCGCCATCGGCTGCGGCTTGCTGCTGGCGGCCGTGCTCACCGTGGCGGCAACGCGCTACCAGCGCCAGGATGCGGCCATCCGGGCCGCGCTGCTGGTGGCAGGCCTGGGCAGCACGCTGCTGGCCTTCTTTGCGCTGGCCGTGACCTGGAACGACTACCCTGCGCACGTCATCCAGGGCTTGCAGGGGCGCTACTTCATCATCCCTGCCATGCTGCTCGCGGCGGCACTGGGGCCTGTGCGGCTGGAAGCGGCGCAAGCTCCATCGCCGCCGGCGCACAGGCTGTTCGTCCTGCTCTATGCGGCCTTTTGCCTCACGGTGCTGGCCACCACGCTGCACGGACGCTATGGCATGGGGGCGGCGGTCTTCGACTTCTGAGCGCACACGCGGCGCAGCCGCTGCTCAATAACCCTGGTTGTCCAGATCGGCATCGGCCAATGCGATCCGGTCGCGCCCTTCGCGCTTGGCCTGGTAGAGCGCCTGGTCGGCCCGGTCCAGCAGGTCGCGCAGGCTGCGGTCGCTGCCCCTGAGCGTGCCCAGGCCCAGGCTGGCGGTGATGCGGTAGCGGTGGCTGCCATGGCCGGCATCCGCCACTCCCAGTTCCAGGGTGCGCACGCAATTGAGCAGCCGCACGGCCACCTCGTGGCCCTGGGCCAGCGTGGTGCCCTGCAGCAGCACGCCGAACTCTTCGCCGCCCAGGCGGCCGACGGCATCGCCGGGGCGCAGCCCCTCCATCACGGCCCGGGCAAAGGCCACCAGGGCGCGGTCGCCCTCCAGGTGGCCGAAGCGGTCATTGATGGATTTGAAGTGGTCCACGTCCAGCATCAGCAGCGTGAGCGGCGTGTGCTGCGTTCGCGCCGTCTGGTAGGCGGCCTCGGCCGTCTCCAGGAAGGCGCGGCGGTTGGCCATGCCGGTCAGCATGTCGGTGGTGGCCAGGCGCTGCAGCTCGCGCTCCAGGTTCTTGCGCTGCGTCACGTCGCGGTAGATGCCTTCCACGCCGGCAAACTGGCCTTGGTGGTCGTACAGCGCGTGGCTGCTGATCGAGATGTCGATCACCACGCCGTCGCGCCGCACCATCTGCCCCGGAAAGTCGGCCACCTCGCCTTTTTCCTGGATGGCCGCCTTGAAGGCATCGCGGTCCTTGCTTTGCGGGTAGTAGGACTCGGCCGTGCGGCCCTCGATCTCGTGCGGCTCGTAGCCCAGCACGCGGCGCACCCCGGGGCCCACGTGCTGCACCACGCCCTGGGCATCGGTGCGGTAGTACACGTCCTGCATGTTGTCGAACAGGCGCCGGAAGTTGTGCTCGCTCTCGCGCAACTGCTCCTGGATCTCGCTCTGGTGCGTCATGTCCATGCCGCACATCAGGAGGGCTGGCGCACCCTGCCATTCGATGGCCACGCTGGCCACCAGCACCATGCGCAGCTGGCCCTTGTCGGTGCGCACGCGGAACTCCGAGGACTTGTTGGGCCGGCCCGCATGGTCGGGCTGCTTCACGCGCTCGATGCGCTGGCTGGAGCGCGCCTTGTCCATGGGGTGCACGAAGTGGCCCAGGATGCGGCCCAGCAGGGCCTGCTCGCTGTCGGCCTCCAACAGGGCCACGCCGGCCGCATTGGCCCGCAGGATGACCCCTTCCGGCGTCACCACCAGTGCGGCCGCCGGCAGCAGTTGCAACAGTTCCTGATCGTGGTCCATGCGCAGCTGTAACAATACGTATAGCGGCATTGTGGCACTTCAGGCGCCAAACACCGCCAATTGCTTGGCAATGGTCGTAGGCGGTTGCGGGGCTTCCCTGCGCCAGGGCCTGTGGCGGGCCCTGGCCGCGTCAGGTGAAGCGCGCGAACGGGTCCACCAGCGAAGCGATGGTGGGCGTGCCCGGCACCCCGACTGCGGCCGCGTTGCCGCGCCGCGCCATCTCGGGCTCCACAGTCACGGGGGCTGCCGCCAGGGGCTGCATGGGCCGCCCGTAGACGCGCCGCACCCGGTCCTCCAGCGTGGGGTGGGTGTCGAGCCGGCGCTCCAGGCGCCCTCCGCCTTCCACGTCCACCAGCAGCATGTGCTGTACCGAAGGCAGGGCCAGGCCCGTATGGCGGTGGTCCTGGGCGTAGCCCGCGGGCGTGTCGCGGCGCTGGCCCATCACTTTGCGCAGCACGCCGCCCAGGCCGTCCTTGCTGCGCGTCCACTGAACGGCACGGGCATCGGCCAGGTACTCGCGCTGGCGCGATACGGCAGCCTTGAGCATGCGCCCCGTGAGCCAGCCGGCAAAACCCGCCAGCATGATGGCCGAGCCGAACCACCAGGCCAGGCCGCGCCGCTCGCGCAGCGTGTCGCCGAAGTTGTAGACCAGCTCCAGCCCGAACACCATGCCCGCCAGCTGCATCTTCAGCCGCGTGTCGCCCTCGTGCAGGTGGCTCAGCTCATGGGCCACCATGCCCTGCAGCTCCTCGCGGTTGAGGTAGTCGAGCGCGCCCTGTGTGACAGCGACCACGGCGTCCTTCTCGTCCCAGCCCGCGGCAAAGGCGTTGATGGCGTCGACGCGCGGCACCACCATCACCTGCGGGCGGCGCATGTTGGCGGCAATGCACAGCTCGTCGACGATGTTGGCCAGGCGCTGCTCGGCATGCGAGATCGAGGGCCGCAGCTCGCGCGCCCCGGCCCGCGTGGCCAGCTTGACGCCGCCGGACCGCAGGTTGGAGGTTTCCACCCACCATCCGCCCAGCACCAACATCAGCGAGACGCCCACATTGGCGGCCAGAAAGCCCGCAGGGTAGGGCAGGCTGCCGGGCAGCACGGCCGCCATCAGCAGCCAGGCCACCACCAGCGCCCCGTGCACGGCCGCGACCAGCAGTACCACAGCGATGGCAAAGCCCAGCAGCAGGCGGCGCGTTGCGCTGCGCGCGTCTTCCTGGTGGTTCCAGAATTTCATGGATCAGTCCTCGCGTTGGCGTGGACGGATGGATCAGAACTGGACTTTGGGTGTGGCGCGTTCTTCGGCGCTTTGTGTCGACTCGAGCATGGGCGAGCTCACAAAGCCCAGCAGCCGTGCCACGATCAGGTCGGGGAACTGCTGGGCCTGGTCGTTGAACTCCAGCACCTGGTCGTTGTAGGCCTGGCGCGCGAAGCCCAGGCGGTTTTCGGTGCTCGTGAGCTCCTCGCTCAGTGATTTCATCGACGCATCGGCCTTGAGGTCGGGGTAGGCCTCGGCCAGGGCCATCAGCCGGCCCAGGCTGCCGCCCAGAACGCCTTCGGCGGCGGCCAGCGCGCCCAGGGCATTGGCACTGGCAGGGGCCGCACGCGCGGCGCTGGCAGCGCTTTGCGCATTGCCGCGCGCCTTGACCACGGCTTCGAGCGTGGACGCCTCGTGCGCCATGTAGCCGCGCGCCACCTCCACCAGGTTGGGGATCAGGTCATGGCGCCTTTTGAGCTGCACGTCGATCTGCGCGAACGCATTGGCAATGCGGTTGCGCAATTGCACCAGGCGGTTGTAGATCACGATGGCCCATACGAACACGACCACCAACACTGCCGAGAAAATCCAGCCTCCAGTAGACATAGTGCACCTCCGTTGTTGTGAATTGGGGCCTTGTGTGGCAAGGCCGTTTATGGAGGTTCATCTTATAGACGCAGCTTTTGGCAAGGCCCGATAGCTGAAATCTGCAAGGGAATTGCGCCTGGCTGCGCCGTGTGCCACCATGCGAGGTTGCCCGAGCGGTAAAAGCCCAGGGCCGCAGGAGGTACCATCGCCCATGAGAAAAATTTACCAACTGCATGTCGAGGGCAAGCACCCCGACCGGGTTCTGGACGCTGTCAAGCACGACATCCGCAAGTACATCAAGCGCGAGCGGCGCCGCGACATCCCCGTGGGCGCCGACTTCTGGGACTTCGATTGCCGTTTCGGCGCCACGCAGGAGACGGCGGCCGTGGTGCATGTTGCGGCCATCACCGAAGCCATCAACGCAGTGGTGGCCGAGGGCGGCAAGCAGTTCTACATCGAGATCCTGGCCAAGCCGGGCAAGCGCACGCCGCGGCCTGCCGGGGCGCAGGAGCATGCCGACGACGAGGGCGACGACAGCGAGGATTGACGGCGTGGCCGTTGTCCACGAGCCGGCTGGCCTTTGACGGGGCCGCCGGCTTTTTTCATGGCGGGTCGGCCGGACGTGTCTTATTCCGCAGGTGTGGGCGGCTTCTTGCCCTTGGGCCGTGCGGCCAGTGCCGCCGCCTCGGCCTCGGCGGCCGCCAGGGCGGCGCGCAGCTTGTCCTTCTTGCTCGGGCGGCGGCCCTTGATGCCGCCGGTGCCGGGGGCTCCCGGGGCGGCGGGCGCTGGGGGCGGGGCCGCCTCGGTCGGCTCGAAGCCGGCAATGATTTCCAGCGGCAGCTGCAGGCCCTGGCGCTTTTCGATCAGCTTGAAATGTGCCGTGGCCTCGGGCGTCACAAAGCTCACGGCGGTGCCGCTCTCACCCGCGCGGCCCGTGCGGCCGATGCGGTGCACATAGTCGTCGGCCGAGCGCGGCAGGTCGTAGTTGACCACCGCGGGCAATTGCGCAATGTCGATGCCGCGCGCGGCCAGGTCGGTGGTCACCACCACCTGCCAGCGCTCGTCCTTGAACTCCTGCAGCACCTGCTTGCGCGAGCCCTGGCTCAGGCCGCCATGGAAAGGGCTGGCATAGATGCCGGCCTTGTAGAGCTTTTCGGCCACATGCTCGGCCGCGTACTGCGTGGCCACGAAGACCAGCACGCGCGACCAGCCGTGCTCCTGGACCAGGTGGCGCAGCAGTTGCGTGCGGCGCTTGTCGTCCACCGCGATGGCGCGCTGCGCGATGTCGGGGGTGTGCTCGGGCGTGGCGGCGATCTCCACGCGCACCGGCTGGCGCAGCAGGCCATCGGCCAGGGCCTGCACGGCCGCGGGGAAGGTGGCCGAGAAGAACAGGTTCTGCCGCTTGCCCGGCAGCAGGGCCAGCACGCGCTGCAGCTCCTCGGCAAAGCCCAGGTCCAAGAGGCGGTCGGCCTCATCGAGCACCAGATGGGCCACCTGGCCCAGGCGCAGGGCGTTGTGCTCCACCAGGTCGAGCAGGCGGCCCGGCGTGGCCACCACCACGTCGGCCCCGCCGCGCAGGGCCATGAGCTGCGGGTTGATGGACACGCCGCCGAACACCACGGCCACCTTGGGGGGCTGCTGCATCAGGTGGCGTGCCAGATCGCGCAGCACCTCGCCCACCTGGGCCGCCAGCTCGCGCGTGGGCACCAGCACCAGGGCGCGTACAGTACGTGGGGACTTGCCGGTGGTGCCCATCTGCACCTGTTGCAGCAGGGGCAGGCCGAAGGCGGCGGTCTTGCCCGAACCGGTCTGCGCGATGCCCAGCAGGTCCTTGCCATCCAGGATGGCCGGGATTGCCCCGCTCTGGATGGGGGTGGGCGCCGCAAAGCCCAGCGCCTGGGCGGCATGGGCGAGGGCAGGGGAGAGACCGAGGGCGGCAAAGGGCATGGGCTGGGCGCTCGCACCCAAGGGCGCAAGCACAGAGTTGGATTGGGACAATCCCCCGATTGTCCTGCACTTGGGGCGGGCTGCGCGCAGAGATAATCGGGCCGCATACCTCCACCCACGCTGTTGTTCAAGCCCATGGCCATTCCAACCGATCCCTCCGCCATCACGCATGGCATCCAGCTCGCGGTGGCGCCCGTGTTTTTGCTCACCGCCGTCTCCGGCATGATCGGCGCCGTGGCCGGCCGGCTGGCGCGCATCATCGACCGTGCCCGCACGGTGGAAGACCGCGCCCGTGCCAACAACGACCCCGAATACACCGCGCGCGCTTACGCCGAACTCGGCGACCTGCGCCTGCGCGGGCGCCTGGCCAACGGCTGCATCGCGCTCCTGACCTTCTGCGCCTTTCTCATTGGCATCACCATCATTTTGCTGTTCCTCGGTGAAACCCTGGACTACCAGGCCAACCGCCTGGCCATCGGCGGCTTCCTGGCGGGCGTGGCCTCGTTCCTGCTCGCGCTGGTGTGCTTTCTGGCCGAGACCGTGATGGCCACGCGCCTGCTCAACTTCCACATGCTGCAGAACGAACTGGGCGCCAACCCGGCCGACAAGCCCAAGGAACCCCAATAGGCATGGCTCCCGCACCCAAGAAATCCCTGTCCGACCTCGCCAGCCTGGGCGGCCTGGTCTACTCCACCGAATCGGGCCGCATGTGCCCGGACTGCCGCCAGCCCATAGGCCAGTGCGCCTGCAAGGAACTGGCCAAGGCGGCCGTGCCCGCGGGCGACGGCATTGTGCGCGTCTCGCGCGAAACCAAGGGCCGCGGCGGCAAGGCCGTCACCCTGGTCAAGGGCGTGCTGGTCGATGCCGCCGCGCTGGACCAACTGGGCAAGCAACTCAAGGCCGCCTGTGGCAGCGGCGGCACGGTAAAGGACGGCGTGATCGAAGTCCAGGGCGACCACGTGGACCGCGTGATGGCCGCGCTGCAAAAGCTCGGCCACAAGGTCAAGCGCGCGGGCGGCTGAGGGTCGGACCATGGATGCGGAGAAGCTGCAGAAGCTGGTGACGATGGAGATGCCCTACGGCAAGCACAAGGGCACCTTGCTGGCGGACCTGCCCGGCAACTACCTCAACTGGTTTGCGCGGGAGGGGTTCCCGAAAGGGGAACTGGGGCAGTTGCTGGCCTTGATGCACGAGATCGACCACAACGGCCTGTCGGATCTGCTCAGGCCGCTCAGGGGCGGCCGTTAGAAGGCGGTATGCAGGATCAAGGCTGATCTATCCGAAGAGGGAACCGCGTGGAGATTATTGTTACTTTTTTGATCCTGGTGGCGATCGTTGCGCTGGTGGCCATGGGCGACATCGTTCTCGTGGTCCAACAAATCAGGGCCAGGAGATTGAAGTCCCCGAAGATCACAGTGGTGAAAGAGGTTGACGAATTTCCCGCCACCCAGCGGTTCATGGGCGTCGACGGGCTGGCCGGAATTGCCATTGATGAGCTGAACAAAAAGTTGTGCCTGATCCTGGATGGAGGCACTCCCGAACAGAGCTCCAGAAACGTTGTCGGTTATGGAGACATCTTGGCGGTGGAAGTCTTTGAAGACAAGGATCCAAACCAGGGCGTCAGCGTCAACAGGATCCTGCGCGTGGAACTGCACATCATCGTCAAGAGCACTTCCACACCTACTCACACCATTGTGTTCCTTGATCGTAGGACGTTTGCCTACACGGCTGCGTACAGAAGCGCAATCAAGCAGGCACGCCATTGGCATGGCGTGCTGCAGGCTGCTGCGGACTCCCATGAGATCCATGCAGCCCGTGAGCAAGAGCAGGAATCCGCTTCCGCGTTGCCAGTTCATTCTGTGGCCGATGAACTCCGAAAACTCGCCCAGCTGCGCGACGAAGGCGTGCTGACCGAGCAGGAATTCCAGCAGCAAAAAGCCAGGCTGCTGGCCTGAGGTCCATGCAGCCTGGCTTTCTTCCTGCGTCAGCGGGTGGAGGCTTGCAGCACCGCCCTGTGTTCCCGCAGGAATTCACGCACCCCTTGCGGCGCCCGCCTGGTCAACTGTTCGAAGCCGCCGGCCACCGTGCCCATGGCACCGCTGGCCATGCCGCGCTCCAGATAGACCATCACACCGGCCATCGGTGCAGGCATGCCGGTGGCTTCCAGTTGCATGCGGTAGTCCTCGTCGCTGACTTCCTCCACGCGGATGCGCACACCGAACTCCTGGTGCACGATGCCGGCGACATCCAGCGGGCTCAGTGCCTCGGGGCCGGTGATGTCCAGCGTGTCCGGGTCCTGCACGTCGCTCTGGGCCAGCGCTTCGGCCGCCGCCACGGCGCATTCCGCGCGGGGGATATAGGCCACACCGGCATCGCGCCGCAGCGTGTGCCATACGCCGCGGGCCAGGGCGAGGGGCAGGGTGGTGAGCAGCATCTCGGCATAGAAGGCATTGCGCAGCACCACGCGCTCCGGGATGGCGCATGCGGCCAGCATCTGTTCTGTGGCCCGGTGGTCGGCCACCAGCGCATCGAGTGCACCACCGGGACGCTGTTGCAGTGAGGTGTAGACGATGCGCTGCACGCGCGCGTCCATGGCGGCTTCGATGGCATGGCGGTGCTGGGCCACGCGCACCGGGCCGGCGTGATCGCTGCCGGTGCTCACCAGCAGCATGCGCTGCGCGCCCTGGAAGGCGGTGGCGAGGCCGTCCGGCTGGCCAAGATCGGCGTGCCGGACCTCCATGCCGGCTTGGGCCAGCGCTTGCGCGCGCTCCGGCGTTCGTGTGGTGCCGATGAGGTGAGCAGGGGGAGGCGTGTGCGCGAACAGATGCTCTGTGGCAAGGCGTGCGAGATGGCCGCTCACGCCGGTGATGAGAAGGGACGAGGGAAGGGTTGTCGTTGTCGAATGCATGACAGGTCTTTCGATGGCCTTGGCGGCCCACTGCGCAGCGAATGCACTTGAAAGCGGGAACGGAACCGCCGGAACAAGGGTGTGGAGCGGCCGCGGGCCAGCGGCGCTGATCCGTTGCCGGCAGCGCGGTCCGTTCCACAAAGGGTGCTGATGGCGGCCTGGCCGGGCGTGCGCCGCAGGGGGCGGGCCGGGCGAGTGGCGTGGTTCAGCAGGTCAGGCGATGATGAAGACCAATGTCATGGCGCCAGTATAGGCGCGGTGTTGGGCTTGGGCGCAAGGCCCCAGGCCTTGGTTCAACTGCCCTCGGTCCACAGCACCGGAAACAGCGCATGCGCCATCGGCGCCCCCGCCGGCAGCTCATCCACCAGCCCCGGAAAATCCGGCGAGGTTTTCCAGCGCCGTGGCGCATGGGTGATGTCGTCGCCGATCATGCGCACCGAGAACACGCGGCGCCGGCGGCCGGGCTCCAGGCCGGCCGAGGCGTGCAGCGTGAGCATGTTGAAGGCGATGGCATCGCCCGGCTCCACCGCCCAGCCGCGGATGTCGTAGGCCGCGCGGTCGGCCTCGATGTCGGGCAGGTCGGCCAGGGCGCCCTCGGGGAACCATTTGGCCTCGTTGGTCATGAAGGTGCGCGGCATCAGCCAGGGGCCGCGGTGCGAGCCGGCCACCAGCTCCAGCGTGGACGCGCGCGAGACCGGGTCGACGGGGATCCAGAAGCTCACGTTCTGGCTGCCTTCGATGTTGTAGTAGGGCTGGTCCTGGTGCCAGGGCGTGCGCTGGCGTGTGCCCGACTCCTTGGTGAGCATGTGGTCGTGGTACAGCCGAATCTTTTGACTGCCCGTGAGCTTGCCCGCGATTTCGGGCAGTGCCGATTGCGAGATCACGTCCCAGTAGGCGGGGATCTCCTGCCAGTTGCAGAAGTCCTCGATGAAGAAGCCCGGGTCATCGGCCCGGCTGGCCACCTTGGCGCGCGGGCTGGGTGCGGCCAGGTTGGCATCGATGCCTTCGCGCAGCCGTGCCACCTCGGCGGGGCGCAGCACGCCGCGCAGGCAGACCACGCCATCGCGCGCGAACTTCTCGGCCATGGCGCTGGCGGGGGACTGGGCGCTGAATTCGCCAGGGTGGTTGGTCAGCATGGGGGCGACTCCTTTGGATGGGTTGTGCGGACAGGCAGAATCAGTCTAAATTGACCAAATTCAACCAAATACGCCTGATCGGACAAGCAATCAATGGAGCCAGACAAGATGGAGCAGGAGGCCACTGCCACGCTGCTGTTCAAGGTCGTGCACCTGCAGCCCGGCAGCGCCGACCCGCCCGACAGCCATGCCGCAGGGCAGTTCGTGCATGCGCTGTCGGGCGTGATCGAGGTGGGCATGGGCGGCCAGGTGTTCCTGGCGCCGCCACAGTACGGTGTGTGGATACCGCCGCACCTGGAGCATGCCTCCCACAACCGCCATGCGGCGAGCTACGCCACGGTCTATGTGCCCGAGCCCTTGTGCGCAGCGCTGCCGGCGCATGCCTGCACCATGGTCATCAGCCCGCTGATCCAGGCCGTGCTGGACACCTTGCGCGAGCGCGGCATCGGGGCCCCGCACAGCGCGCCCGAGCAGCGCCTGTTCGCGGTACTGCTGGACGAACTGCGCGTGGCGCCGGGCCACGACAGCTACCTGCCGACCTCGCAGGACCCGCTGCTCGCACGGGTGCTCGATGCCCTGCAGGCGAGCCCCTGGGACGGCCGCTCGCTGGCCGAATGGGCCGCCAGCGTGCACACCACCGAGCGCACCCTGGCGCGCCGCTGCGAGCGCGACCTGCACATGTCCCTGGGCGAATGGCGCCAGCGCCTGAAGGTGGTGCGCGGCATCGCGCTGCTGGAGGCCGGCCGTGCGGTCAAGGATGTGGCGCTGGAGCTGGGCTACAGCGCACCCTCGGCCTTCATCGCCATGTTCCACAAACAGCTGGGCATGACGCCGCAGGCCTATCTGCGGCAAAAGACCGGTTGACGGACCGCGCTCAGGTCTTGGCGGCGCGCGACTTCGGCGCGATGAAGCCCGTGGACAGCCCCACGCCGCAGACGATCACGGCCGCGCAGACCAGCATCCACTGCGTGATGCGCTCGTCGAGGAAGGCCACGCCATAGAAGGTGGCGAACACCGGCAGCAAGAAGGTGACCGTGAGCGCGCGTGCCGGGCCGGCGCGCTCGATCAGGCGAAAGAACAGGAAGTAGGCGACCCCCGTGCACAACACGCCCAGCGCCGCGATGGCCAGCCAGGCGCGCAGCGAGGGCATCTGCTGGGGCCAGTACAGGATGGCTGGCACGGCCAGCAGCAGGGCCGCGCCGATCTGGCTGCCGGTAGCGGTGGCCAGGGGCGGCACCCCGGTGAGGTAGCGGCGCGTTGCGCTAGCGGCGATGCCGTAGCACAGGCAGGCCAGCAGGCAGGCGCCGATCGCCCACAGGGCCGCGTGGTTGTCCGCGCCGTCACCATCGCGCAGCCCGGCACTGCCGCTGGCCAGCATGACCACACCGACGAAGCCGATGGCCAGGCCGACCAGGCGCCAGCCGCTGGGCCGCTCGCGGAACCAGACCCAGGCCACCAGGGCGCCGAACATCGGCGTCGTGGCATTGAGCACCGCCGCCAGGCTGCTGTTGATGGTGAGCAGCGCAAAGCTGAACAGCGCGAACGGCAGGCCCGAATTGAACACGCCCAGGGCCATGCTGGCGCGCCAGTGCTGCACCAGGGCCGGCCCTTGCCCGCGGCTCATCATGAGGGGAAACAGGAAGAGGGCTCCGATTCCCACGCGGGTTGCCGCGGTCGGCAGCGCCCCGAACTCGGCGGCGCCCATGCGCATGAACAGAAAAGATGCGCCCCAGAGCGCGGCCAGCAGCAGCAGATCGACCATCCAGGCCTTGGCGCTGTGGGTAGAGGTTTGCGGCGAGGCCTGCGTGCCCGCGGGGGATGGAATGGCTGTTTTGCTGTTGTTCATGGGGGCCTTTGTCTCCCTGGTGTCTCAGCCTGTGATTGGGCGCCAGATCGCTGGCACCATTGATGCTATTTGTTCACCAATCGAGTCCGCATCGCTCATCAATCGCGCAGCATGAATGGCTGCGCACGCGGCACCGAAAAGCGTGAACTACTTCACAGGCGTCTTCAGGGGGCAGGGCTATGATTTCCCCGTCGACCCACCCGTAGTCGATACCTCCCTTGTGCAAGCAAGTTGCCCGCCCTGTGCGGGCTTTTTTTTTACGCGGTGCTGTGGTGGCGGCCTACTCCGGGGTCTGCATCGACTCCCAGTATTCCATGATCTCCAGTTGCTTGCGCAGGTACACAGAGGGTATGGCCTGCGTACCCCACACCGGAATGCGCCCGGCGAACTCGCCCATCAGCCAGATCTGCCGCACGGGGAGAAAGCGGGTGATCGCCTCGAAGTCCGCCGGCGCCAGCGGGCGCACGCTGCGGTAGCCCGCGATGTAGCGCTGCCAGCGTGTGAGCCCCGCCTCGTCGAGCACACTGCCTGCTTTGCGCGGAAGGGTGTTCCACAGGTAAACGCAGAGGTCATAGGCCAGCAGGCCAGGGCCGGCGTCATCGAAGTCGAAGAACGAGGCCACGCGCGTGCCACCGGGTCCATCGGGCCCATCGGTCACGAAGTTGTTGCCGCCGTGGCAGTCACCATGGCAGGCCACGCGGGCAAGCTGGGGCAGCAAGGCGGTGATGCGCTCGGCCAGGCGCCCGGCAAGCGCGGTGTAGCCGGCGCGCAGGGCTCCGTCCATGGTGGGCGCCGCGCACAGCCATTCCAGTGGCGCATGCAGCAGGTGCTGCAGGTCGAGCCGGTACCGGCTGGGCGGCCCCGCGTAGCCCTGTGCCAGTTCGTGCAGCAAGGCCAGGCCACGGCCCGTGGCTTCGGTGTCGGGCACGGACTCTCCGGGCCCTTGTCCGTCCAGGTACTCGAACAGCACCAGATCGCGCGGCCCTTCGGGCAGTGGCATGGCGACGCAGGTGGCTCCGCCGCGGGCCATGAGGGGCGCCGCCACGCCAGCGCCCGCTGCCTTCAGGTGCCGGAGCATGGCTGTTTCATACGCCGTGTTGGGCGCGCCGCGGGGGCGCTCGGCGCACAGCCGTGCCACCGCGCGCAGTCCGCCGGCAAAGTGCAGCTCGTACACCTGGTTGAAGCCGTGCCGCACCAGGACACAGTGAGTCACCTCGCCCAGTGCGTAGTGCTCCATCACCTGGCGGGCAATGGCCTCACCCGTCGGGGTGGACTGGGCGATCTCGGTAGGGGCTGCAGCGGTCATGGGCGGGGCCTGTGGAGGGAGGGCCGGCGATTCTGCCTGAAGCCACGGTGCCGTGCGGGGGCTCAGAACACGCTCCCCGCCACGGTGAAATCGGCTTCCCGCGCGGCGATGTCGCGCAGCGTCGCCACCAGCGGCCGCAGGTCGTCGCGGCGATGGTGCACGGCATAGTCCAGCAGCCCCAGGGGCACGGGGCTCTTCAGTTGCTGCAGCACGTCGCGCCGCTGCAGTGCCCGGGCCCAGCCCTCGGGCAACAGGCCGATGCCGCCGCTGTGCGCCAGCAGGCCGGCGATGGCGCCCCAGTGGTTGCAGTGCAGGCGGCGCAGGGGCTGGGCGCCGGCCTGGCGCAGCCAGTCGTCGATGAGCTGGGTGACGCCCGAGCCCGGCGGCAGGGTCACGAGCGGATGGGTTTGCAGCGCGGCGGCATTCATGCTGCGCACGCTGGCGGCGACCTCGGGCCGCGCGCACCAGGCGAAAGCGGCCTGGGCAATCGGCACGGCGGTCAGTGCGCTGCGGCTCGCGGGGCCTGCGACCACAGCGACATCGAGCTCGCCCTTGTCCAGCCGCTCGGCCAGGGCGGCGCCCACATCCACATGCACGCTGACCTCCAGGTCGGGGTGGGCGCGTTCGATGGCGGCCACCAGCCGCGGCAGCCAGGTCAGGGCCGTGAGCTCGCCCACGCCCAGGCGGCAGGGCCCGCGCAGGCCGGTGGTGGCACCCATCTGCTGGTGCACCAGGTCGGCCTGCTGCAGCAGGGCGCCCGCCAGGGGCACGAGGCGCGAGCCCGCCTCGGTCAGCGCAGCGCGGTGGCCCGTGCGGTCGAACAGCACCTGGCCCAGCGATGCCTCCAGCTCGGCAATGCGCTTGGACAAGGACGACACCGACAGGTGCACGCGCTCGGCCGCCAGCGCAAAGCTGCTGCAGGTGGCGGCCCAGTAGAAGGCTTCGAGTTGCTTGAGCGTCATGGCTTTATTGTTTCTTTTTGGCGAACATATTGTGATCAATAAATTCGCTTTATCGAAAGTTTGCGTCGACAGACACTGCCCTCCAGCCCCTTCATCGCCTGGACTGGAAACCTGCCATGCCCTCATTGACCGCCGCCGCCTCTGCTGCCCCCGCAAACCCCTTGCCCCCAGCCCCCATCAACGCCTGGCAGGCGTTCGATGGCACACGCAGCACCGGGCGCACGCGGCACCTGCTGTCGCTCGATGACTTCGAGGCCGCCGGGCGCCGCGCGCTGCCGCGCCCCATCTTCGGCTACGTGGCTGGTGCTGCCGAGGACAACCGCGCCCTGGCCGACAACCGCCAGGCCTTCGACGAACTGGCGCTGGTGCCCCGCGTGCTGCGCAATGTGGCGCAGCGCGACCAGGGCGTCACGCTGTTCGGCACGCGCTATGCCAGCCCCTTCGGCATCGCGCCCATGGGCATCGCTGCGCTGTCGGCCTACCGGGGCGATGTGGTGCTGGCCCGGGCGGCGGCGGCGGCGGGCATCCCTGCGGTGCAGAGCGGCAGCTCGCTCATCCGGCTCGAAGAGGTGGTGGCCGCCGCGCCCGGCACCTGGTTCCAGGCCTACCTGCCGGGCACGCCCGAGCGCATCGCTCCCCTGCTGCAGCGCGTGGCCGCTGCCGGTGTGCAGACCCTGGTGGTGACGGTGGACATTCCCGTGGCCGGCAACCGCGAGAACAACCTGCGCGCGGGCTTCTCCACGCCGCTGCGCCCCAGCCTGCGCCTGGCGTGGGATGGCCTGGTGCGCCCGCGCTGGCTGGCAGGCACCCTGCTGCGCACGCTGCTGCGCCATGGCATGCCGCATTTCGAGAATTCGTTCGCCGAACGCGGCGCGCCCATCCTGTCCGCGCGCGTGCAGCGCGACTTTGCGGGGCGCGAGCATTTCGACTGGGCGCACATCGCCCAGATACGGCGCCAGTGGCACGGCCCCCTGGTCGTCAAGGGCATCCTCAGCCCGCACGATGCGGCCCTTGCGCGCCAGCACGGGGTGGACGGCATCATCGTCAGCAACCACGGCGGCCGCCAGCTCGATGGCGCCGTGGCCCCGCTGCGCATGCTGCCCGCCATTGCCGAGCAGGCCGGCAGCGCCATGGCGGTGATGCTCGATGGCGGCATCCGCCGCGGCACCGACGTGGCCAAGGCCCTGGCGCTGGGGGCGCAGGCCGTCTTGGTGGGCCGCCCCTTCAACTATGCGGCCGCGGTGGATGGCGAAGCCGGCGTGGCCGCCGCCATCGGCCTGCTGCGCGCCGAGCTGGACCGCAACCTGGCCATGCTGGGCGCTACCTGCTGCGCCGAGCTGGGCCCGCAGCACCTGGTGGACCGGCGAGCGCCCTGGCCGCTGGCGCATGCCACCGCATCCCCCCCTTTTGACAACCCAACCGGAGACACCCGACCATGACCCATCCACACCCCCCATTGCCGGCGCGCCCACGCACCGGCCGGCTGCCGGGGCTGGCCGTTGCCGCAGCCCTGGCCGTGGGCAACCTGGCCGCGGCGCCTGCCGCGCGGGCCCAGGTGGCCTACCCCACCAAGCCGGTGCGCCTCATCGTGCCCTTTGCCGCAGGCGGCACCACCGACATCATCGCCCGCGTGGTGGCCAGCGGCATGGGCGCTGCGCTGGGGCAGCCGCTGGTGGTCGACAACAAGAGCGGGGCCGGTGGTGCGCTGGGCACGCAGGAGCTGGCCCGCCAGGCGGCCGACGGCCATGCCCTCGCCATGGCCACCGTGTCCACCACGGCGGCGGCGCCGGCCATCAACCCCAAGGTGGGCTACGACCCGCTGGGCGACTTCACGCCCATCATCAACATCGCCGCCACGCCCAATGTGATCGCCGTGCACCCGGGCTTTGGGGCACGCGACTACAAGGCTTTCGTGCAACGGCTCAAGACCGAGCCCGGCAAGCACAGCTACGCCACGGCCGGCACAGGCTCCATCGGCCACATGCAGATGGAGCTGTTCAAGAGCCTCTCGGGGGCATTCATCACCCACATCCCGTACCGGGGCTCAGGCCCGGCGCTCAACGACACGGTGGCGGGCCAGGTGCCCATCGTGTTCGACAACCTGCCCTCGGCCCTGCCGTTCATCCAGTCGGGCCAACTGGTCCCCATCGTGGTGGCGGCGCCGCAGCGCCTGGCGCAGTTGCCGGGCGTGCCCACCTTCAAGGAGGTGGGGCTGGATGCGGTCAACCGCATGGCCTTCTATGGCATCGTCGGCCCCAAGGGACTGCCCAGGCCCGTGGTGGACAAGGTGGCCGCCGCCGTGCGCCAGGCGGCCGAGCGGCCCGAGGTGAAAAAGCGCATCGAGGACACGGGCTCGCAGCTCATCCTGAACACGCCCGAGCAGTTTGCGACGCAGATCCGCGCTGAGTACGGCGTGTACCGGCAGGTGGTGCAGGCGCAGAAGCTCTCCATGGACTGACTGGCGCAGAGCGCCGCACTCAGCCCAGCACCAGGTCGCTGGCCGAGCGAATGGCCTGCACGGCCAGCGTGGCGCCGCGCCCGCGCAGCGGCAGCACATGGGCCGCGGCCTGGTGCGCCTGTGCGCGCGCGGCATGCAGCACCGTGTCGGAGGCGACCAGGCGCACACCGAACTCCTTGCACAGCTCCTGTAGGCGCGCGGCGGTGTTCACCGCGTCGCCCACGGCGGTGAAGGTGCGCGTGTCGCGCCAGCCCACCTCGCCCAGGGCCACGCGGCCGGCGTGCAGGCCCATGCCGAAGTCCAGGCGCTGGCCGAAGTCGCGCTGCAGTTCGCCGTTGGCTGCCTCCAGCCCGGCCTCCACCGCCTGGGCTGCGCGCAGGGCGGCGCGGCAGGCGGCGGGCAGGTCCGATTGCAGGCCGAAGATGGCCATCACGCTGTCGCCGATGAACTGGTTGGGCACACCGCCCTCGCGGCGCACGCTCTCGCCCACGATGGCGAAGAAGCGCTCCAGCACATAGGCCAGGTCGTGCGGCAGGTGGCGCTCGGACAGCGTGGTCCAGCGGCGCAGATCGACAAACAGGATGACGGCCTCGCGCTCCGCCTGCATGGCGCCCTCGGGGTAGGGCGACGAAGGGCCGGGAGCGAGCAGGGGGGTGACGGCCAGGTCCGCCGTGGGCCGCAGCTGGCAGGCCAGGCGCACGTCGCCGGCCGCGCCGATGCGCGCCAGCGTGCGGCGCTCGTCGGCGTCCGGCGGGGCGCAGCCTTCCAGGCCATGGGAAACGCGCACGCGGCAGGTGGAGCAGCGGCCCCGGCCGCCGCACAGCGACAGGTGGGGGATGCCATGGGCGCGGCTGGCCTCCAGCACCGACCAGCCGCGCGGGACCTGCGCGCTCTGGCCCGGGTAGCGCAGGGTGACCAGGCGCCCACTGCGCCGCTCGAGAACCCCGCGCGCGATGCGGGCGGCCATGCCCAGCACCAGCAGGGCCGCAAAGCCCATCGCCAGAAAAGACGCAGCCGTGGCCAGCACGCCGGCCTGCGCGGCATCGAGCGGGGAGTCCGCGTCGGCGCCCGGTGCCAGCTCGCGCCCCATGGCCAGAAAGCCCAGGCCGGCCAGCACGGGTAGCAGCAGCGCGCCCGCAAAAGCCAGGTGGAACTGCCGCTGGTAGCCCGCGCGGTGGCGTGCGGCGAAATGGATGCCCAGGCAGCCATGGCACCACACGATGGCCATCAGCGCCAGCTGGCGCGGCCCGCCGTCGGCCGCCCAGATGCGGCCCACGATGTGGGTGTAGGTATCGTCCAGGCCGTAAAGGCCATGGGCCAGGCGCGTGGCCGCAATGTGCGAGGCCAGCAGCAGCGGGATGGCCAGGCCCAGGAGAATGCGTACGGCGTCCAGCCAGGGCATGCGCAAGGTCCGGCGCCGCAGCAGGGCCGAGAAAGCCAGTAGCATGTGCAGCGCCAGCGCGCCATACAGCAGCACGGTGCCCGGCGGGCTGCGCCACAGGGCCAGGAAGCCACTGCGCACCGCCTCCGCCGCGGCCACCGAGACCAGGCCTGCCGCGTGGTTGAGCAGGTGGGTGGCAACATACGCAAAGAGCAGGCAGCCTGACGCCAGGCGCAGCCTTCGGACCGACAAGGAGTGGGATGGTGGTGGGCGTGTCAAAAGAAAAAATCCAAACGTCCAGTCTGGGGCTGAAAAAAGTAGACCTGCTGCAGGGCCTGCCGCCCGAGCGGCTGGAGGCCATTGGCCGCCAATGTGCCTGGCGCAACCACGATGCAGGCGCGCAGCTGGTGGCCCGGGATGCGGACGACCGTGATTTGCACCTGATCGTGTCGGGCACAGTGCGCGTGACCAGCTATTCGGTCGCCGGGCGCGAAATAAGTTTCCGCGATCTGCACGCAGGCACCTGCTATGGCGAGCTGTCGGCCATCGACGGGCGCCCGCGCTCGGCGGACGTGATTGCCCTGGCGCCCAGCCTCATCGCCTCATTGCCCCGGGCCGACTTCCTGGAACTGCTGCGCCAGGAGTGGGTGGTCAACGAGCGCGTGCTGCAGCGCCTGTCAGACCTGGTGCGGCGCTTGACGGACCGGGTGGTCGAGGTCAGCACCCTGACCGTGCAGCGGCGCCTGTGCGGTGAACTGCTGCGGCTGGCAGGTGCAGCCGGCGCGGCCGGTGCAACGGGCGCCGATGGCAACCAGGCCCGCATCGACCCCGCGCCCCGGCACGCCGAAATGGCCAGCCAGGTCAGCACCTACCGCGAGCAGGTGACGCGCGAGCTCTCGGCGCTGGTCAAGGCCGGCGTGCTGGCCAAGGACGGGCGGGCCCTTCTGGTGCTGGACCTGGCGCGGCTGCAGGTGCTGGCGAACGGCTGAAGGGCCGGGGACAGCGCACGGACCGGAATCTGCCAAATCCGGTGCGAAAACGCACATCCGCGCGGCGGCTGTTTTTCTACAGTGGAGTTGTCGGTGGGCGCCATGGGCGATACCTCCCGGCAAACCAACCACAACCGCCTTGGAGTGCACCATGAACCAACACAAGACCGTTTTCGCCATCCTGCTGTGCATCGGCGCCGCCGGCAATGCCTTTGCCGATGACATCACCGTCGATACCACCCCTTTCACCTCCACCAAGAGCCGCGCTGAAGTGCTGGCCGAGCTGCGCCAGCCCGCGGCCGACCCCTGGGCGCTGGACTACAACCCCCTGGCCTCGTTCAAGAGCCAGCTGAGCCGCGCCGAGGTGCAGTCCGCGTTTCTGGCCGACCGGGCCGAAGTGGCCGCCCTGCAGGGCGAAGACAGCGGCTCCGCCTACCTGGCACGCGCGGCCACCGGCGGCGACAACGGCAACACCCGCACCGCCGGGCTCGGCGGCCAGCCTTTCACCACGCAATGAAGTCGGCGGGCAGCCCTTGGCCTGCCCGGCCTGAAGTGAAACACCCCCTGAGTCGCTTTGCGCCTCGGTGCGTCCGCCGGAGGCGGCCGCTCTTCGGGCACGTCCAAGCCTGCGCAGGCAGGCTTGGAGCCGCGGCCCTCAGCCCCTCTCTCATATTGCTTCGCAATCTGGGAGGGGGACGCCCCCAGCGCCAGCGCTGGATACGCCGCCTTCGCGGCGGGGCGGCCCTTGCGCGGGGGCACTGGCCTATGGCGCGCCAGTTTAGTGCGTCGCGGGTGGCGCACAGCGCAATGGCTAACTAGTGCCCAAAAGCCACGGTCTGTACGTCGTGGCTTTTTTATTTCGTATGCGAAGCATATACTTCGCATGCGAAATATATGCTTGCCCGTCCCCCCACCCAGAACATGAAGAAACCCGCCAGGCCCCGCTATGTGATGCTGTTGAACATGGCCCAGCGCGCTGTCGAGCGCTGGGTGCTGGACCAGGCCGATACCGAGGTATCGCTCACCGCGCCCCAGGCCGGTGCGCTGATGTACCTGGCCCGGCACGATGGCGCGCTCATGGGCGATGTGGCGCAGGCCCTGGGCATCGGGGCGCCGGCCATGTCCGGCATGGCCGACCGGCTGGCACGCTACGGCCTGATCGAGCGCTGCCGCGACGGCAGGGACGGCCGCATCATGCGGGTCTACCTGACCGAACTGGGCCAGGCGAACGCGCGGCGCGCCAAGGCCCTCGCCAGTCAGATGAATGCCCGGTTCTCGGACGGCTTCACCGACGCCGAGATGGACGTGGTGGCGCGCTGGCTGCAGGCGCTGCCCGGCAAGTTTGCCGCCGCAGCGCAGGCGCAGGCCGGGCCCGCAGCCACCGCACTGCCGCACTGAGCCCGCTTGTTTTGTTCTTCCCCCCAGGCCTTCTTGCCACTGCCATGAACCTCTTTCTGCGCCTTTTCTATGTGCTCACGCGTTCGTTCTTCCGTGAGCGCTTGCCGGCCGGCCCCCTGACCACCCGCCTTCACATGCTGACCTTCCCGAATGACCTGGATGTGAATTTCCACGTCAACAACGGCCGCTACCTCACGCTGTGCGATCTGAGCCGGGTCGACTATTTCATCCGTTCCGGCTTGGCGCGGCTGATGCTCAAACGGGGCTGGATGCCCGTGATCTCCGAGCACACCATGGTCTACAAGAAGTCGCTCAAGGCCTTCCAGCGCTTCGAGCTGGAGATGTCCATCACCCACTGGGACGAGAAGTTCGTCTACATGCAGCACCGCTTCGTGCGCCATGGCAAGCTGGTCGCTGAAGGCACCTCCAAGGGCGCGGTGGTGTCCAAGGCTGGCGTGGTGCAGCCGCAGCAGCTCATCGACCTGCTGTCGGGCGCGGTGGCGCGCTGAAGCATCCCGCCGGGCTCCGGCAGAGGCTGCCTGCCGGTGCGGCAAATGCCACTGAAATGCAGTCCGCGTGCAGCCCGCTGCCAGGGCAGCAGGTGCCGACATGCGATATTCCACCCGCCACCCTCGGCAAGCGGACACGATGAACCTGCAGCAATACCTTCTCAAAGCCACCATGCTCGCCAGCCGGGGCCAGATGGACCAGGCCATGGCCACTGCGCGGCAGGGCCTGCAAGCCCCGGTGCCGCCCGAGGCTGCGCAGGAGCCAGGTGGGGGTGAATTCCACATGCTGCAGCGCATGGAGCTGCAACTGCTGCTGGCCGATCTGCTGGAGGCCAGCGGCCACAGCGGCGAAGCCCAGGCTACCGCCCGGCAGGCACAGGAGGCCCTGCTGGCGAGCGGGCTGGACCCCGACCTGACGCAGCCGCTGCTCCTGCTGGCCGAGGACATTCTGGACCGCACGGGTGCGCAGCCCGGGCCGTGAATTCCCGCCTGCCTTGCTACCATCGCGCCACGGGCCGGTTGACAGGCCCTCACCCGCCCGGGAGGGTTCCAGTGATGTCTCGCTTCCTCATGCTTGATCGCGAAGTCAGCCAGCCTGCGGGCTATGCAGACAGGGGCTGCCTGCTCGTGCGCTACCGCCTGCCGCTGCTGCGGCACTGCTTTGTGCTGTGCCATGAAGGCGGCGGCCGCGGGGACGACGGGGCGGCGGCAGGGGAACTGCTGGCCTTCTTCGTGGCCGAGGCCGCCCGGCTGGCACAGGAGTCCGTGGGGGACCCGCAGGCGTTCATGCTGCTGCACAGCGGGGCCAGCGTGCGCAAACGCTCCAACTGGCACCTGCATGTCTTTGTGGTGCAACACCGCTGGCAGAAGGCCTGGGTCCATGCCATCCTGGCCGCGAAGAACACGGCACTGGCCGGCCTGGGTGGGTTGGCGGTGCTCTCTTCTCTGCGTCGGCGGGTGCCGGCGCCTGCGGCGCAGGTGGCCACGCCACGGGCGCCGGATTGACGCCACGCCCCCAAGGGCCTTGCACCGTCCATCTGCAAGTACCATCGGGCCACCCCGTTTCATTCAATGTGGCAAAGGATGTAAGCCCGTGCACCGATTCAGTTTCAAAGCCATTGTGGCCGGCGTGGTGCTCATGCTGGTGCTGCTGCCCCTCATCGCCTATGGGCTGTGGTACCTGGCGTCCTGGTGGTTCCAGACCCAGGGGGCGGGCGACGCGCAGCTGGCCCAACTGGTGACCGAGTTCCTGGACGGCAACCTGGGCACGCTGGCGCTGCTGCTCGCGGGCGGTGCCATGTGCATACCGGGCGGCTACGTCACGGCACGGCTGGCACCGGCGCACCCTTATGCCAACAACCTGGTGGTGGCGCTGATGCTCACGGCCATCTCCATCGGCCTGGCCATTGGCACGGGCTCGGGCTGGGACTGGTGGTTCGATATTGCCAATGCCTTCTTCACCGTGGCGGGCTGCTGGTTCGGCGGCTGGCTGGTGGCGCGGCGCAGCCGCCGCTGAGCGCATGCCCCAACGCGAAGGCCTGGTGATCGACCCCGCCGACGGGGCGATGGTGCTGCGGCCATCGGGGCGCGCCTGGCGCAAGGGGCTGGCCCAGGCGGATGCCCTGGTGCAGATGGCCGAGTTCTTCAAGGGCACGAACGACCGCGGCAATGGCCATGCCTGGTCGTCGTTCAGCGGCTTCGAATTCGGCGGCATGCCGTGCTCGCTGTCCGTGGGCTTCCATGAAGGGCGGCTGAACATGGTGCTTCTGGGCGTGGACCTGCCTGGCGCCGAGCAAGAGGAGGGCTGGCCCACGCAAAAGGCCATCGACAACGAAGTCGCCTTTGTGCGCCGTGTGCTGCACAAGCAACTGGGGCGCAATTTCGGCAACCATGCGGTGTCCTTCCCATGGGGCGAGGCCTGGAGCCGCTTCGACCCCAAGGGCTTCATGGCCAGCGCGGGCGTGAGCTACGTCTGATACGGATTTGCGTTCAACCGTCTAACGTCGTTGGTTCGCCTTGCCGTGCTACAGCACTGTCTGCGGCTTCCCGCCTAGTTATACGGTCGAACGCGAATCCGTATGACGCCCGTGCTTACTTGCCCAGCAGCTTCTGCTGGGCCGCCTTGCCCTTGGCGCTCAGTTTCATTGCCGCCAGGGCCGCCGTGGTGCTGGCGGGCAGGGCCAGGCCATGCGCCAGGTGCAGTTCCAGCAGCAGCTCCAGCAGGGGCGCCTGGTCCTTGCGCCAGGTGGTCATGGGCTCTTGCACCATGGCGCAGAGCAGGGCGAATACCGCCGCCGGCAGGGCCGCATGCGCCTGGGCCGCGGCGGCCAGGCTCTTGGCGTAGCGCGGGCCCTTGACCAGGGGCGTGGCCCACAGGCGCGCCAGGGTGTCGCCCAGGGCAGCGGGGTCCAGGCGGCCGTCCTGCACCCCCTGCACCAGCGCGTCCACGGCCAGGGCCGTCTGCCCCGGTTCCTTGCCGGCCAGGGCCACGGCCAGCAGCAGCACGGCCATGGGGGTGAAGGGGGTGGTGGGCTCCAGCAGCCGATCGAGGTAGGCGCGGTTGTGCCACTGGGCTTCGTCCCAGTCCAGGTTGTTGCCCATGGTGCGCGCCGCCTCGGCCAGCCAGGGTTCCAGGCCCGAGGGCAGCAGGCTGGCGGCAAAGCGGATGTGGGCTGCCTCGTGCTCGGTGCTCCAGCGCGTGTCGGCCAGGTGCTTGGCGCACAGGGCCAGGGCCGTGTGGTGCGGCTGTGCGCACTCCTGCAGCTGCAGCGCAGGCCGGTGGGTGAGGTGCAGGCGGTGGAAGGTGTAGCCGTACTCGGTGCGGTGGCTCAGCACATGCCAGTCGAGGCGGGCGTGCAGGGGGCCGTCCGGACCCAGGTCGCCATAGGCGGCCAGTGTGGGCGCATCGTCCCCATGGGGTGCGCGGATGCGCGCGGCGGCCAGGAACAGGGGGCGGGCATGGTCACCGGAGGGCACCTGGGCGGCATCACCGCCGAGGGCGTAGCGCAGGGCCTGCACCAGCAGGGTCTGGGGGCGGGCGCCTTGTGCGGTGGCCAGGGCGGCGTGTGCCGCGGTCTCGTCCATGGAGGCGGGCACCAGGCGCATCAGCGCCAGCACCTGTTCGGACAAGGCGGCCGTGCACCCGGCCTGCTGGTGATCCTGGATGCGTTGCACCAACTGCCGTGGGTCGATGAAGCCACCCCGGTGGGTGGGGGTGGACAGCGGCACGAGGCCCTTGCCTTGCAGTGCCTGGGCAATCAGGCCCTGGGTGCGCGGGCCGATGAAATGGTCAGCGCGGGTGGGGCCGCTGCCGGGCACCTGCATCACATCCTCTGCCGTGCCTTCACCCGCCAGCGTGGCGGCCAGGATGCGGGCCAGCGCGAAGGGCAGGGATTGGATGGGCCACTCAAGCTTGCGGGTGCGCTTTTGCAGTGCGAGGAAGGCCGTCGTGTCTGCCGCTGCCATCGGCGCCCGCTGCACCAGCGCCGCGGCCACGCGCTCCCATTCGTCCACGTCGGTCGGGTTCTCCAGCACATAGGCCATGCGCTCGACCAGGTCGGCGATGGCATCCAGCGGGGGCAGCGCTCGGCTGGCATCCAGCGGCGAGATTCTGCCCGGCGCCTCTGCGGGCCCGACGGCGGTCGGGGCCATGGCCGATGGGGCCGCATGGGCCTCACCCACCAGCCGGGCCAGCGCCGGCCGGTTCACGGCCGAGACAAAAGGCAGGTAGCTGCGTGCCAGGTCCTGCCCGGCATCGTCCAGGCCCCATTTCGCCATGAAGGCGATGGCCTTCTTGTGCACGTCGGCCGCGGTGTGGCCCAGGGCCTGCGCCGCAATGCCGCTGGCGTGGTGGGCCCATGCCGCATCGTTCCTTGCCACCTGGCCCAGCAGCTCCAGTGCTGCGAGCACCTGGCCCTTGGCGGTGGCCGATACCAGGGGCGTGGCGGCTTCGCACACTGCCTGCGCGTCCACCCGCCCGGCCTGGTAGAGCGCCGCCACGGCCTGCAGGGCCATGCCCGCCGTGGGGGCGATGCGGCTGTGGCACAGGGCCAGGTAGCGCTCGGCCTCGGCGGCCATTTCGTCCACCGAGGGCGCCAGTTGCTCGTGGAAGCGCGAGAACCAGCCCGACTTGAACTGCGGCCAGTCGCAGGCCAGTGCGCCCAGGGTCTTGTCCAGCAACTGGGCCCGGGTGTACACGCCGCGCTCGCACAGCGTGAGGAAGGCGTGGCCCCAGGTCAGGTCGGGGTCGTGGCAGTATTTTTCGCGCGCGGCAAAGCTGCCGTCCGACGTGCCTTCGCGCTCGAACAGCCTGAGCAGCCAGGGCGCCACGCCGGGGTCGGCATCCACATGCTTGAGCACGATGTTGGATTCGCTGCGCAGGTCGCCGAAAAACAGGGCGTCGATGTACTCATCGGTATCAGGGCGCTCCACCAGGCCCGCCACGATGGCACGGTGGATGACGTGGGCGTAGTGCCACCGGTTGTCGCCGCGCAGCTGCTTGTCTATGGCCTCACTCGACCGCGGTGGCGCAAACCGTGCCTGGTAGGCCGCGATGTCCTGGATGCCGATGTGCTGCCAGTAGTCGCTGGGCGGCAGTTCGGGGTCGCACATGAAGCGGGCCAGTTCGGTGGCGCGGAACAGCCGGTTGGCGCGTGCCTGGTTGGTGTGGCCATCCACGGTAAGGGGGCTGTCGGCGTCGGCGCGCAACAGCTGCCAGCGGCGCATGATCAGGCGCTCGGCCGTGCGGCGCATGGCTTTGCGTTCGGCCTGGTCGGCCGCGCCGATGCAGTCCATCACGGCATCGAGATCGCCCGCGAGGATGTGGCGCTCAAGAGGCGAATCGCCGGTGCGTGTGTCGTCGTTGTCGTGGTCTTGCATGGGATCCGGTCAATGCGAGGTGGGGGCTGCCGCCTGTGCGGCACAGGCCGCGAGCACATGCTTGCAGGGGCCACGCTCGCCCTGGTGCTTGGCAAACCAGGGGCAGGTGCAGCGCAGCTCGCCGTCCACCTCGCGCACACGGTAGCCCACATCGGCGCTGTGCACCTGGGCATCGAGCGGGTGGGTCGAGGCCAGGCGCACGGCACCGGCCTGCAGCAGGGCGCGGGCGTCGGCCAGGCGCGGGTTCAGGTCGTCCAGCTGCGCCAGGTCCAGGGGCAGCACGCGGTGGAAGTAGGCGCCGTGCACCAGGTCGTAGCCCACCAGGCCCGATGCGCCGAGCAGTTGCAGCGCCCGGTCCACATCGGCAACCGGCCATTGCAGGTCGGCGGCCAGGGCATCGCTGCGCAGCGTGTCCTGCCAATGCAACTGGGCACGCACGGTGCTGGCGGTGCGCGCTGCGTCGGCCAGCACCAGCGAGTGCAGGGCCTGGCCTTCGCCCGAGAAACCGCGCCACACCTCGGCGCTGAGTACCACGGTCAGGCGCATGGCGCCGAAGTCCAGGCACCAGGCGCTGGCCTGCTGCTGCGCATCGGCAAACAGCGTGAGCGTGCGGGCCTTGGGCAGCAGGTTCTCGAGCACGCGCAGGCGGCTGCTGTCGGTGAAGCGCACGCCGCTGCCATCGTTCTGCGCCGTGGTGCGCAGGCCCTGCGGGCCGGCCACCACCCACAGCGGCGTCTTGCTGGTCGATGCCCGGGGCAGGCTGCGCACAAAGCGCAGGGCCGGGATGGCATCCACTTCGAAGACCTTGCGCATGGCCGATTGGTAGGTCTGCACCGCCACCATGCTGCGCAGCCAGCGCAGGGGCAGCTCCACTTTCTTTTCCACCACCTGCGTGCCGCCCGTGTGCAGCGTGAAGGCCGCATTTCCGACCGACAGGGCCAGCCCGTCGGCATCGCGCACCTGGGCCAGGGCCGCGCGCATGGGGGCGTTGAAGTCGATGTTGGTCGTGCCCTTGGCCACGATGTCGCCGGCATAGGCGGCCGGCTCCAGGTCCACGCGGATGTAGGTGCTGCAGCAGGCCGAAAAGCCCTCCAGCCGCAGCATGCCGCTGCCGGCCGTGACGACGGGGTCGGCCAGCGCCACGGCCTTGGCCACGCTGTTGGCGGGCGTGAAAAAGCGCGAGCCCACGAGCAGGTGCACGGCGCTCAGCAATTGCGCAGCCAACTGAGGCTGGTGCAGCCGGCCTTCGAAGAAATGCGGGTGTGCGACTTCGCCGGGCGAGGAGGTGGCCAGGCGCAGGTGTGGTGGGGCGCCGGCACCCTGGTCCACGGACGAGGGCTGTGCATAGCGGTAGGTGTGGGCGAACTGGAGCATGGGCGGCGCGGTCTTTACGCTTCAGAAATGCTAACCCACGCGCGGGAAGCTACATTTGCCCTTGTCTCCCAACCCCTTTTCTTCGTAGGAGCCCTCGGTGAGCGGAAGAATCAACCCCAAGGCCGTGGTGCTGGGCAGCTTGCTGCTGCTGGCGCTGTCCATCGTGGCCGGCGTGCTGCTGGTGTCGCTGCAGGGCGTGCTCATGGCCATGGAAGGGCAGAGCGAGGAGCAGATCGTCCAGGCCCTGGCCGATCTGGCCGATGACGACGGCTACCTGGTCTGGAGCATGGTGCTCGGATCGCTGGCCAGTGTGCTGGCCGGCCATGTGGCGGCGCGCATTGCGGGCGCCGCCTACCCCTATTTCAATGGCCTGGCGGTCGGTGTGGTGGGCACCCTGGTGGGTTTTGCCTTCTGGAGCGAGTTGCCGCTGTGGTTCAACCTGGCGGGCATCTTCGTGACGCCGGCCTGCTGCCTGCTGGGGGCGCACCTGGCGGTGTTGCGCGCAAATGGTGCTGTGGGGCGCATGGGCTGAGCCGCCTTCACCCCCATAATCGCGGCAGAGGTCGGGTCCATCGGCCCACTACAACAACTGTCTGTCTCGGAGGAAGTGCACATGAAGGGCAATGTCGCAGCCATCGTTCTGGTCGTTCTCGGGGTTTTCTTTCTGCTCACCAACCTGGGCCTCATCAGCATCAGCCTCAAGGAGTTGCTGCGCGTGTGGTGGCCCGTGGCGCTGATCGCCATTGGCGTGGCGCTGTTCTTCACGCCGGGGTCCAAGGGCAAGTAGGGCGGTTGGCTGGCTACCCCGCAGGGCGCTGTGCCTGGGGCGCAGGCCACAGGCCGCCGCCACGCCACAGCATGGTGGCGATCATGGCCAGCGCGATGAACAGCGGGCGCATGACGCCGGCATCGAGCAGGCCGCCGCTGGCCGCCTGCAGCGGGCCCACCACGTAGCGCAGCACCTCGGGCAGGGCGGCCAGCAGCACGGCGCCCAGCACCACGCCCGGGATATGGCCCATGCCGCCGAACACCACCATGGCGACGATGAGCACCGACTCCTGCAGGCTGAAGGCCTCGGGCGAGATGAAGCCCTGGAAGGCCGCGAACATCACCCCCGTCACGCCGCCGAAGCTGGCGCCCACGCCAAAGGCCAGTAGCTTCAGGTCTCTGGTATTGATGCCCATGGCCTTGGCGGCCATCTCGTCGTCGCGGATGGCCATCCATGCGCGGCCGATGCGCGAATCCTGCAGCCGCCGGCAGATGGCCACCGTGAGCAGCACCAGCACGAGGAACAGGTAGTAGTACAGCGTGACGGGCGCCATCTGCCAGCCGCCCGCCACGGCCAGGGGCTGGCCCAGGTCCACGCCGAAGATGCGCATCGGGTCGATCAGCCCCAGGCCTTGGGCGCCGAAGGTGATGTTGACAGGGTGGCCCAGGTTGATGACCAGGATGCGCACGATCTCGCCAAAGCCCAGCGTCACGATGGCCAGGTAGTCGCCGCGCAGCCGGAGCGTGGGCGCACCGAGCAGCATGCCCAGCAGCGCGGCCAGCACCGCCGCCAGCGGAATGGCGAGCCACCAGGGCGTGTGCAGGCCCTGGGGGAAGAGGGCCGCGATCCAGCCGAACTGCTCGGTCAGGTGCGGCGAGGCCAGCAGCGCGAACAGGTAGGCACCCATGGCGTAGAAGGCCACATAGCCCAGGTCCAGCAGGCCGGCATAGCCCACCACCACGTTCAGCCCCAGGGCCAGCATCACATAGAGCAGGGCGGTGTCGGCCATGCGCACCCAGTGGTGGCCGAAGCCCTGCAGCACCAGGGGCAGCAGCAATAGGGCCGCGAGCAGGGCGGCAGTGTGCCGTTTCGGCAGGGTCTTGGGGTGCTCAGGGGGCATGGACAGGGGCTCGTCGGTCGGTGGCTGGAAGGAATGCAGGTGCAAGGCTAAACTGGCTTGAATGTTCAAGAAATACCACCCCATTCCGTTCATTGCGGAACAAAACGCTCGAATGAGCCGCCCGCTTGCCCCGGCCCGCGCCACCCTGGAGGGCACGCGCTGATGGAGCAGCTCACCGGCCTGCGCGCCTTTGTGAAGACCGTCGAGCTGGGCAGCTTCGTGGCGGCGGGGCGCGCCATGGAGCTGTCGGCCTCGGCGGTCGGCAAGGCGGTGGCGCGGCTGGAGCAGGAGGTGGGTGTGCGCCTCTTGCAGCGCAGCACGCGCAGCATCCAGTCCACGGCCGAGGGCCGGCTGTTCCACGAGCGCTGCCGCCGCATCCTCGACGACCTGGACGACGCCCAGGCCATGCTCTCGCATGCCACCGAGGCGCCGCGCGGCCGGCTGCGCGTGAGCGCGCCCATCGTGGGCCACCATTTCCTCATGCCCCTGGTGCCGGGCTTCCTCGCGCGCTACCCCGAGGTGGAGTTGGACATCAATTTCGGCGACCGCAGCATCGACCTGATCGAGGACGGGGTGGACGTGGCCATCCGCAGCGGTGACCTGCGCGACTCGCGCCTCATCGCGCGGCCGCTGCAGCACTTTCGGCTGCTGTTGTGCGCATCGCCCGGCTACCTGGCGCGCAGCGGAACGCCGCTGGCCGTGCGCGACCTGGCGCAGCATGCGGCCGTGCGCTTTCGCCACCCCGACTCGGGCAAGCTGCTTGACTGGCCGCTCAATGTGCCTGAGGAGCCGCGCCTGCGCACCGTGCTGGCCTGCAACAACATTGAAGCGGTGCTGGCCGCGGCGCTGCGTGGCGTGGGCATCGCCTGCCTGCCCGACTTTCTGGTGCAAGGGGCGCTGGCCGACGGCCGGCTGGTGCGCGTGCTCGATGCGCAGATGGGGCCGGGCGGCCAGTTCAAGGCGCTGTGGCCCTCCAGCCGGCACCTGTCGCCCAAGGTGCGCGTGTTCGTGGACTGGCTGGGCGCCGGGCTGCCGGGCGCCTGAGCGGGGCGGCATCCGCTACCATGGCCGCTTTTTTCCAGGGGATGCGGTGATGGGCAAGAGGATGGCAGCGGCGCTGGTGGCGGCACTGGCGCTGGCTGCGGGTGCGGCAGAGAAGCTGGCGCCGGGCAAGCTGGTGGAAGCGGTGAGCGCACAGGTGCAGGGGGCCAGCGCGCGTGCGGGCCGCAGCGTGGAGCTGCTGGCGGATTTCCAGGCCCCGGCCGCGGCCGGCCTGTTCCCGCAGGCGGACGAGGCCGCTGCCGCCGTGGGCAGCGCCGCCGCGGCGCTGCAGCGCATCGATGCATCGGCCCGGCCCGAACTTGCCACGGCCTCACTGAACTACCTCAAGGCAGCGCAGAACCTGGTGAAAGACTTGCAGGATGCGCGTCGCAAGGCTTCACATGCCGAGGCGCTGGACCGCGAGGGCGCTCGCATCGCGGCCGAGCTCAAGGACGCGCGGGACAGCGATCGCCCCGCCTTGCTGGAGCGCATGGAAAAGGCCTTTGGCCAGAGCGACGACGCCGAGGCCGCGATGAAGGAATCTGTCACCCGCGCCAGTGCCGCCCTGGCCGAGCTGGCGCTGCGCCGCTCGCTGCTGGCGGCCCAACTGGGTTCTGCGGATGCGCTGTTGCCCGAGAAGACGCTGGCCACGGTCAGGCAGGGCCTGCAGGCCGTACAGCCTGCGGAGTAGCCCGCCACGGGGACGGTCAACCGTGGGGTGCCGCATCCCTTTCGCGTGCTTCCGCAAACGCCGGCTCAGCACCGAAGTAGCCCCGGAACAGGTTGCGCGCAATGCCATGCGCCGCAATCTGCAGCTCCTGCGCAAAGTCGGGCGCGAACAGACGGCTGGTGTGCTGCTGCCACAGCCCCACCCAGGCCGTAAAGTGCGCGGGCGTGACGCCTGACAGCGCCATGTGCTTGCCGAACACGTCGCCGCCCTTGAAGCGCCGCTGCCCCAGCGCCACCGTGCACCAGAAGTCCACCAGCCGTGCCAGGTGCTCGTCCCAGCGGCCGTGCAGCGCGGCTTCGAACACCGGGCCCAGCAGCGGGTGGGCGCGCACGTCGGCGTAGAAGGCATGCACCAGCGTGGCCATGCTGTCGGCGCTGGGTTCCAGATAGGTCGTCGTCGCCTCGGTCATCGCGATCCCCCGGCCTTCAATGGCAGCCGCAGCGCGGGCTGGCGCAGTCCGAGGCGCCCGCATCCAGTCCATGGGCGGCACCCGCCTGGGCCTCGAAGGGCGGGAACAGCACATTGTTCTCCAGGTGGATGTGGCTGATCAGGTCGTCGCAGAACTGCGCAATGCCCGCATAGAGTGCGCGCCAGGTGGTGCAGGCGTCTTCGGGCGGGGCGGTGTCGTGGGTCAGCGCATTGAGCCGGTCCAGCGCCGCGCCATGGTCCGTGTGTTCGGCCCGCATCACGCTGATGGGCATGCCCACAAAGGGGTTGCCGCCCCGGCGCAGCAGGGGGAACAGCACGGCCTCTTCCTTGCCCATGTGGTCCAGCAGCTCCGCATGGGTTTCCTCCAGTGCATCGGCCAGGCCGGCGGGCACGGCAGGGTGCTCGCGGTGCACGGCCTCCACGCGCCGGGCCATGCGGATCAGCTCGGGCAGTTGCTGGCGGTGCACCTCGTGGTAGCGCGCCAGGATCAGGTCGATGAGCGCCGTGGCGCTGGCGCCGGCCAGGGGCAAGGCCTCGCCGCGCTGCAACTGCGCCAGCTCGGCCACCACGGCTTCGGCATCGAGCCCCTTGCCGGCCGCGGCCTGGGCCAGGCTCACATGGCCGCCGCAGCAGAAATCGAGCTTCAGCCGCCGGAACACCGCCGTGGCACCCGGCAACTGCACCGCGATCTGCCCGATCAACTGCTGTGCATCCAGAGCGAAAGGCGCCGCAGCATGAGCTGCAACGGGGCTTGGGAAGGAGGCGGGATCACGGGCGTTCATGGCGGTCCTTTTAAAGATTCATTTGATATGTTTATTTTAAGAGGCATTTCAAATGAATCTTTATTTTGACCATGGTGCTGGTGGTCTCTTTGATGTGGCGCAAGCTGGCAAGGGACGGGCGGGTGCCCGCCCCTTGGGGACAGAGAGGGTCAGGCCTGCGCCGACACGCGCCGCAAGGCCCTTGTGGCCAATGCGGCCATGCCCAGTGCCCAGGCCAGGCTGGAGAGCAGGGCGGCCAGCGGCCAGGCGAGGGCCGGCACCTGCATCTGGAAGCGGGGGCGCTTGGCGAAGTCGTCCGGCCCGAAGGGGCGCTCGTTGAAGACGTAGGGGTAGTAGAACTCCCGCATCTCCCGGTGGAAGGCCTCGATGCGCTCCTGGTAGCGCATCTGGGCGGGCAGGTCCGTGTGCGCCAGGCGGTGCAAGGCGGTCTGGGCGGCCACACCGGGCAGCAGCCAGCCCAGGCGCTCGGTCCAGTCCTGGCGGCGCGCCAGGCCATCGCGGTAGGCGGCGACGGACGGGGCCACGCTCTCGTCGCCCAGTTGCTGGAAGGCGTAATACCACTTCCAGTGGAACCTGGTGGGCAGGGGCGCCGTGTCCTTCCACTGCGGGTGGGTCTGGAAGAACTTCTGCATGGTGGCATCGCGCGGTTCGTCCCACGCGCCGTGTACCTTCTGGCGCTGGGCGAGCATCAGGTCCACGCCCTGGTCCACGGGAATGCCGCGCGTGATGGCCATTTGCGCCAGCGTGGGCAGCACCAGGGTGAGCACCACCCAGCAGCCCATGAGGGCCGTGGCATGGGCCGTGGAACTCCAGGGGCGGGCGCCCACCAGCACGCACACGGCGCACCAGAAGGCCGCGTAGGCCACGAGCACGGCCAGCACGCCGGCCAGCGCCGCCGGGCCGATGGGCAGCACAGCGGCGGCCAGCAGCAGCGGCAGGGCCATGGCGGCAATGGCCAGCAGCGTGCGCAGGCCGGCGCGGCGCAGCCACAGCCGCGTGCCCGCGCCGGGCATGGCCAGCAGCATGCGCAAGCGGCCCGCCTGCCGCTCGCCCGACACCAGGTCGTGCAGCAACGCGATGATGAACAGCGGCGCCAGGTAGATCAGTACGAAGGCGAAGTCGAAGCGCCCGGCCAGCGCCAGCTCGGGGTTGAAGGTCTCGCCCTCGTAGAGCTGGGCCTGCAGGCCCAGGCTGCGCACGCGCAGCACGTAGGGCGCCACGTCGCGCAGGCCCAGGGCCAGGAAGGCGGCTCCCGAGGGCGGGTCCTGCGTATCGTAGAAGGTGTAGTAGGCCGCGTAGCCGGCGTCGCCGCCCTGGGCGAAGCGCCGGGCCACGGCCTGCACGTCCTGCTCTTGCAGAGGGGCCAGGCGCGCGATGTTGGCCTGCTGCCGGGCTGCCTCGCGGGCCCCCGACCACAGGGACACCGCAGACAGCAGGGCGAGCAGCACCAGGGCCGACAGGCACAGCCGCGAGCGGCGCACCAGCCGCCATTCATGGGCAATCCAGCGCATCATCGTGGCGCCCTCCGCAGCGTGTGCGCACCCCAGGCCAGCAGCCCCAGCAGGGCGACCAGCCAGGCCCCGAGCGTGGCCGCGGCCGGCAGCACCGAGCGCAGCACGGCGGCCGGGGCTGCGGGCTGGTAGGCGAAGTGCGCCACATCGTGCCAGTGCGCCCGGTCCACGCGGTTTTGCCGGTTCGGGTTGCGGTCGTCGGCGTAGGCGATCTTCTCGGCCTGCAGCTGGTTGAGCGACTGGATCAGCGTGTAGCGGTAGTGCTCGCCCTGTTCCAGGAAGCGGCGGTAGCTCGCCAGGTCGGTGCCGGCCAGGGCCATGGAAATGCGCCGCAGCGCCAGCAGCGGGCTGGCGATGCCGGCTGCATCCATGAAACCGCTTTGCCGGCCCTGCAGGTCGAACGACTGCTGCGCATAGCGGTTGAACAGCTCGCTGGTCATGCGCTCCCCTTCGATGCCAAGCAGGCCCTTGTAGTTGACGGGCAGGTCTTCCACCCGGGCCACGCCGTACTGCGCCAGCACCTTCTTGCGGAAGTCAGCAAAGTACGGGTCATCGGGGTTGTGGCTGTCGCCCAGGGCGGCCAGGTCGCGCGCCACGGCGATGTCGCTCTCCAGGCGCGTGGGCAGCACGTGGGCCGCAGCCGCCGTGTCGGCCGCCAGCCGCGGCACCAGGATGACGGCCACCGTCCACACCGCCAGCAGGCACAGCAGCGCATCGCGCCGGCGCGTGAACAGCGCGGACAGCCCCACCACCAGCGCCGCCCAGAGCAGCAGCCAGGCGGCATAGCCGGCCAGCAGGGCCAGGGCCTGCACGGGCTGCGCGCCCGCACCCATCAGGGCCAGGCCCAGGGCCGCGGGCAGCAGCGCCAGCAAGGCCGCGCCCGCCAGGGCCAGCAGCTTGCCGCGCACGATCTGGCCCGGCCGCACGCCCTGCGCCAGCAGGATGCGCAGGGTGCCCGACTCGCGCTCGCGCGCCAGCGCCGCATGCCCCAGAAAGACCAGCAGCAGCGGCGCCAGCACCTGCAGCACGAAGGCCGGCGTGAGCTGGCCAAAGCGCAGCAGCAGCGAGGACTGGCGCACGTCGCCGAAGTTGGCGCTGTTCTGGCGGTGGCCTTCGAGGAACAGGGTATGGCCGGTGTAGGCATCGATGCCGGCGTCAAAGGTCGCCAGCGGGTTCAGCGGCCGGAATACGAAGTGCCCGTAGTGCACCATGCGGTGCGGGTGGCGGTCGGGCTGGGCCTCGAACTCCTGGTTGGCCTGGGCCTGGTAGCGTGCGCGCTGGGCATCGGCGGCACGCCACGATTCCCAGGCCGTGGCAGACGCGGCCAGCGCCAGCAGCGTGAGCAGGACCAGGCCCAGCAGCGCCACGCGGTCGCGCAGCAGCAGGCGCCACTCCTCGCGCGCAATGCGGTAGACGGGGCTGCCGCTCATGCCGCCACCCCCTGCGCGGCATAGCGCCGGTGCAGCGCACGCACGTCAAAGCGCTCGTCGCCGCTGGCGGCGCTGTCCGCGGCCACTTCTTCGACCAGGCGCCCGGCGTCGATGAAGCCGATGCGGTCCGCTACATCGGCCGCGCTCAGCAGATCGTGCGTCACCATCAGAATGGCCACGCCCTGCGCGCGCAGCAGCGCCAGCAGGCGGTTGAATTCGGCCGTGGCCTGCGGGTCCAGGCCCGAGGTGGGTTCGTCCAGCAGCAGGGCCGGCACCTTGCGTGCCAGCGCCAGGGCAATCGCCACCTTCTGGCGCATGCCCTTGGAAAAACCGGCCACGCGCCGGCCATGGGCCGCCGGGTCCAGGCCTGCGGCCTGCAGCGCCTGGTCGATGGCCGGCGCATCTTCGGGCTGGCCCGCCAGGTCCAGCAGGTAGGACAGGTTCTCGCGTGCGCTCAGGTGCTCGTACAGCGCCACGTTCTCGGGGATGTAGGCCAGTTGCCGGCGCGCGCCATCCGGGTCGGTCACGGGGTCGGTGCCCTGCACGCGCACGCTGCCGGCGCTGGGCGCCAGAAAGCCCAGGAACAGGCTCAGCGTGGTCGTCTTGCCGGCCCCGTTGGAGCCCAGCAGGGCATAGATCTGCCCGCGCTGGACCTGCAGGTTCAGGCCCTGCAGGATGGTGCGGCCGCCGTAGCCGGCGCTGACGCCGCTGGCGTCTAGAACGGGCGCGGCGGGTGGTGTGGTGTTTGGGTGGGTGCTCATGCTCGTGGTGCTCAGAACCGGGCCTGCAGGCCCACGGTGACGGTGCGCGCCGTGCCGGGCGTGACCCAGACGCGGCTGTAGGAGCTGGTGTAGTAGGTTTTGTCGAACAGGTTGTCCACGTCCAGCGTCAGGCGCAGCGTGGGCGACAGGCGCCAGTAGCCCACCAGCTTGGCCGTGGTGTAGGCCGGCAGGTCGAAGGCCGGGGTGCCTGCATTCGCCTCGGCCTGGGTGCGTGCCTGGCCCAGGCGTTGGCCCATGTGGGTCACGCCGCCGCCAATGCCGTAGCGCTGGCCATTGGCCAGCGCATCCTCGTAGACGGCCAGCACGCTGCCGTTGACCTTGGGCACGTTGATCAGCCGGCCGCCCACCTGCAGCGTGTTGTCGCGCGTGATCTCCACGTCGTTGAACACCATGCTCGCGTTCAGTCGCCAGTGGGCCGAGAGCTGGCCCGTGAAGTCGAACTCCAGCCCGCGGCTGCGCACCTCGCCCGCCGCTACCGAGTAGCCGCTGTGCACCGGGTCGGCCGTGAGCACATTGCGCTTGCGGATGTCGAACAAGGCCGCCGTGGCGCCCATGCGCTGGTCCGCGCTCTCCCATTTGGCGCCCAGCTCCAGGGCGCGGCCGGTCTCGGGCGCGAAGCCCTGGGTGCCGAAATCGCTGCCCACATTGGGCCGGAAGGAGCGGCCCGCGTTGGCATACACCGTCCACTGCGCCGAAGGCAGCCAGCTCAGGCCCAGGCGCGGCGAGGTGGAGGAGGGGTCCTGCCGGTCCGTCACGCCCGTGCGGCGGTTGTTCAGCGACTGGCGGTAGTTGTCCACGCGCACACCCGCCACCAGGCGCCAGTCGGGCGCGAGCTTGATCGCGTCCTGCACATAGAAGGCCGTGTTGCGCTGGCGCTCCAGCGTGTCGGTATTGGCCGCGGGCGTGGGCTGGGCCTGCCCGTAGACCGGGTTGTCAATGTTGATGGCGTAGGGGGCTGCGGCCGTCGGGTTGGCGCGCAGCATCAGCGAATCCATCCCGAAGCGAAAGCTCTCCAGGCCCAGCAGCAGTTCGTGCGCGACGGCACCGGTCCTGAGCTTGCCCTGCAGTTCGGCCTGCAGCGCAAGGTCGTCGGACGCGAAGTCGCGGTAGCGGCGCTGGCGCGTCAGCGTGCCGTTGGCCTGCAGGGCCGTGGGTTCGGTCGAAAAGCCCGTGACCGAGGTCTCGCGGTAGGACAGGCCCAGCCGGCTGCGCCAGTCGCTGCTCCATTCATGCGACAGGATGAACTGGTGGGTCTGGTTCTCCACCGTCACCTTGCCATCGGCCGGCTCGCCCAGGAAGCGGCTGCGCGGGATGGCGCCGAGCTGGTTGTTGACCGCCACCACGCCCCGGTCCAGCGGCGTGGCATGGCGCAGCACCTCGCCCGCGTACTCCAGCAAGGTGTCGCGCCCGAGTTTCCAGGTGAAGGCCGGTGCGATCACGCTGCGCCGCGCCTCGATGTGGTCGCGGAAGCTGTCGCGGTCTTCCACCGCCACGTTCAGCCGGTAGGCGAAGTTCTCGCCGATGGGGCCCGTGCTGTCGAAGGCCCCGCGCTTGAGGCCGTGGCTGCCCACATAGCCTTCCACCGCATGGGCCGCCTTCCACAAGGGGCGCTTGGAGACGATGTTGAGCGTGCCGCCCGGTTCGCTGGCGCCGTAGAGCGCCGCGGCCGTGCCCTTGAGGAACTCGATGCGCTCCACCCCCGCCAGGTCGCGCGGCGCGTTGAAGCCCCGGTTGGACGAAAAGCCGTTGAGCAGGGTCGCCATGCCGGTGTTCTCGTTGCCGGGCAGGCCGCGGATGGCGACGTTGTCCCACAGCCCGCCAAAGTTGTTCTGGCGCGAGACGCCGCCCACGTAGTCGAGCACATCGTCGAGCTTGGTCGCGCCCAGGTCGTCGATGGCCTGGCGCGTGACGATGCGCACGGACTGCGGCAGCTCGCGCAGCGGCAGCTCGGTCTTGGCGCCGGCGGCTTCTTCCGACTGGTAGGCGCCGGACTCCGTGCGGCCGACCACGTCGACGGTGGAGAGCTGGGCCTGGGCGGGCGTCTGCTGGGCGATGGCAGTGCCGGTGCACAGCGCGGCTGCGGCCAGGGCCAGGGGCAGCCGCTGCAGGTGGCGGGATGGGGTGGAGGGGGTGAAGGACATGGTTCGCAGAAAAAAGCGCAGGGGCAGGACGCGCACGCGCCAGCCCGAAGGCGGCGCGCGCAGAGACGGCCGGTGCCGGGGCACCAGCAGGGGGCAAGGGGGGCGAGGCCGCAAGGCCGACCGCCCCGGGCGCGTCAGGCGGTGTGCGGTGGAGCGCGCGCGGCGAAGGGCCAGCGCTCAGGCGCCGGGGCCCAGCGGGGCCGGGGCTCGACAGGCCGCGTTGCCGCTCGCGGGGCGACGGGCAGGGCCGGCGCATTGGCCGAGGCCAGCGCATGGGCCTGCTGTGCCTGGGCCTGGCACCAAGTGCATGCGCCGTGGCCATGCTCCGCATGCTCGGGCGCTGGCGCTTCGGTGTCCGCCGCCTGCACGGCGCTGGCAGTCACCATCTGCAGGTGCTTCCCCGCAGCAGCGTGCAGGGGCACACCGATGGCCGTGTTGAAGAACACGGCCAGCAGCAGGAGGCGCAGGAGGAATGGGTGCATGGCAGGTGGGCGGGCCACTATCATACAGATGAGAATCAATTCTCAATTGAGAAGTCCTTGCTTCTCTCGGTGCCACTTTCTAGCCGCCGACGCCTTCGGCGCTTCTACGCCGCCTGCGCCCTGAGCGCTGCCACCACCGCCTCGCCAAAGGGCTTGGCCGAGGCCGGGTTCTGCCCCGTGATGAGCCGGCCGTCGATGACCACACGGCTCTGGAAGATGGGGGCTTCCTCGAAGACAGCCTGGCCTTGTTTGAGGGCCGTCTCCAGCTCGAAGGGGATCAGCTTGTCGTACTGGCGCGAGACCTCTTCCTCGTTGGTGAAGGCGGTGAGCTTGCGGCCCGCGATGAGCGAGCGGCCGTCGGACAAGCGCACATCGAGCAGCCCGGCCGGGCCGTGGCAAACCGCGCTCACGATGCCGCCCTGCTCGTAGATGCGGCGCACCAGCGTGGCCAGCACGGGGTTGCGCGCAAAGTCCCACATGGGGCCGTGGCCGCCCACGAGCATGATGGCGGCGTAGCGCGAGGGATCGACTGCGGACAGCGGCAGGCTGTGGGCCAGCTGGCTGCGCAGCGCGGGGTCGATCCAGAACCAGCGGTTGGCCTCGTCCTTGAGGTCGAAGCCATCGAAGGGCGGCATGCCGCCGCGCGGGCTGGCGATGTCGAAGCGGTAGCCCGCCTCGGCAAACACCTTGGAGGGGTGCGTGAGTTCGGGAAACCAGAACCCCGCCACCAGGTCGCCGCCCTTGCGGTCGTGGCTGGACACGACGATCAGGATGCGTTGGCCATCGGCGCCCGGGGCCTGCGGCTGCCCGCGCGGGGTGGTGGCGTTGGCCAGGGGTGGCAGCGAGAGGGCGGCCAGGGCGGTGGCCATGGATTGGACGGCGGTTCGGCGATTGAGCGGCTGCATGGTGCATTTCCTTTCTTGCGTGCAGGGCCCGGAATGGGCGCGCTCTTCATTACAAAGGCGGCCGCCGCCATCGCCCATGCCGTGCGGCGGGGTCATCCCATGCGCTTTGCGCATGCCTGCCAGGGGCGGATTTTCAGTGGCTCAGAGGGCGCTGCGCGCGGGCGCGGCCTCGTCCATCAGCCAGTCGGCCAGGGCCCGGGCCGCCGCATTGCGTGCACTGCGCGGGGAGCGCAGCAGGTGGTAGCCCGCGGCCAGCGGCGCGTGCTGTGGCCAGGCCTTGACCAGGCGCCCCTCCAGCAGGTCGTTGCCGATCAGCGGGCCGTGGCCCATGGCGATGCCCAGGCCGGCCTGGGCCGCGGTGAGGGTGATCTCCGTATCCTGTAGCTTCATGTGGCGCTGGCCTGCCAGGCCCTCCTGGTGCAAGGCCGCCAGCCATTGCGGCCACTTGCTGCTGCGCAGCGAGTCGTGCAGCCAGGTGAAGTGCTGAAGGTCTTCGATCTGCCGCAGGGCGGCATTGGCCAGCAGCCGGGGCGAGGCCACGGGTACCAGGCTGTCGGGCATGAGCAGCCGGGCGCCGGGCCAGGCGCCATCCCCGTAGTGGATGGCCAGGTCGAAGCGCTCCTTGCGGTAGTCGGCATCCCAGATGGAGGTGGCCAGCTCGATCTCGACCTCGATGCGGGCCTGGCGCAACTGCGTGAGCCGGGGCACCAGCCAGCGCGCGGCCAGCGAGGGCATGGCCAGGATCTTCACCGTGGGCGGCGCGCCCGAAGGCCGGGCCAGCCGCTGTGCGCCATGCTCCAGTTCGTCGAGCGCGCGCACGGCCGTCTCCAGGTACTGCTGCCCCGCCGCCGTGAGCTGCACCTGGCGGTGGCCGCGCAGCACCAGGGTCTGTGCCAGGTGGCGCTCCAGCGCGGCGATGTGCCGGCTGATGGCCGACTGGGCGCAGCCCAGGTCGTCCGCGGCTGCGGTGAAGCTGCCGCAGCGCGCCACGGCGCGAAAGGCCTGCAGGGCGGCGATGGAGACTTCATTGCTCATGGAGGGGGCGTGCTTCGGAATATCGTTGGCTGCAGGGTACCAACAATCAATCCGCGGGCGCGGCTCAGGCCACCGCGATGGCATCCACCTCGATCAGCCAGTCCGGGTGCACCAGGCCGGCCTGCACGACCGACATGGCCACCTGGTGGTCGCCCAGGTACTGCTGGCGGATCTCGGCGCCCAGGCGCCAGTCGTCGCGCCGGGCCAGCCAGATGGTCAGCTGTGCCAGATTGGTGAAGTCCATGCCGGCCGCCGCCAGCGTGGCCCCAATGTTGGTCCAGACCCGGTGGGCCTGGGCCTCGAAGCCGCTGGGCAGGCTGCTGTCGGGCGCGAGCCCCATGGTGCCGCTGATGAACAGCAGGCGGCCAGTGCCGGTGGCCTCAAGGGCCTGGGCATAGGGGCCGATGGGTGGGTAGATGCCTGGAGGACGGATGGCTTTCGTCAACATGGGGCAGGGCCTTTGCGGGGAGTGAAGGCCCATTACACGGAGAAACCGGCTGCGCGGCGATGCCGCTTGCGCACCGCATGCCATCCGCTTTCAGCATGCTGGCCGTGCGGCCTCCCCGAAGGCCTGGCGGTAGCGGGCCGGCGTCATGCCCACCTGGCGCGCGAACTCGCGCGTGAAGTGGGGCTGGTCGGCAAAGCCGCAGGCGAAACCGATCTCGGCGATGCCATGGGGCGTGTCCAGCAGCCATTGCGCGGCGCGGCGCGTGCGCGCCTCGGTGGCAATGGCGCGGCAGCTCAGGCCGTGCGCGGCCAGGTGGCGCTGCAGGGTGCGGCTGGCCTGGCCTTGCGACCGGGCCAGGGCGTGGACGGAGTGCTCGCCAGCGGGGTCGTGCAGCACGCGCCGTGCGATCTGGTGCGCCAGCGGCGGCCAGGGCAGGGCGTCGCACAGGCTGGCCTGCGGGCCGGGCGGCGGTGCGGCTTCGGGCAGGGCGGCCTCGGCGGTAGGCTGCCAGTGCAAGGCCCAGTGGCTGGCATGGCCCTGGTCGATGGCGCTGGCCAGTGCAGACGCCTGGTCGGGGCCTGCCGACAGCGGCAGCTCCGCGCTCCCCAGGTGCACCGCCAGGCCAGGCACACCCAGCGCCTCGCAGCAGCCGAGCAGCACGCCCAGCACGGCCAGGCTCTCGGGCGGTTGCGGGGCGCCGCCTTGGCCGGCGCGCGCGTGGTGCTGCAGCGCCATGCGGCCCGGGCTGTGGGACAGCACGCTCACCTGGTGGCCCGAATGCACATAGCGCTCCAGCCGCTGCCAGCGCGCCAGCAGGCCGGGCACGTCGCTGGCGCCCAACAGGGCGCGGTGCAGCGGGTCGCCCTGCAACCCGTGCACCTGGCGCGCCAGGTGCAGCAGCAGCACCGGGCCGCCCTGGGCCAGCACGGCTTGCACCACGGCGCGCTTGCAGTCCAGCGGCACATGGCTGCCGGCCAGGGCCGCAGGCGCGGGCAGGCCGGGCGGCAGCGCCAGGCCCTGCGCGGCCATGGCGCGCAGCAACAGGCGCACCATGGCCGCGCTGGCGAAGTCGGTGGGGCCGTCGTCGTCGTGCATGGCGGGCATTGTGAATGCTTCAGGTTGTCAAGGCCTGCAAGACATGCTCGCTGCGCACCGGAAAGCGCGTGAACCGGTGGCCCGTGGCGTCGCGCAGCGCATTGGCGATGGCGCCCGCGCCGGCCACCATGGCGGTCTCGCCCGCGCCGGTGGGTGGCGCGCCGCTCTCGACCAGGTGCACATGCAGCGGCGGCACGTCGCCCATGCGCGGCAGCGCATAGTCGGCAAAGGTGGCGGCGGCCACGCGCGATGCGGCCACGGGCAGCTCCTCGTGCAGCACCAGGCCCAGGCACCAGACCAGGTTGCCCTCGGTCTGGGCGCGCACGCCGTCGGGTTGCAGCACCAGGCCGCAGTCGTGGGCACACCAGACCGCGGTCACGCGCACCTGGCCGCTGGCGCGGTCCACGGCCACATCGGCCACCGCAGCGGCATAGCTCACGCCCTTGTAGATGCCGCCGGCAATGCCGCGCCCGCGCAGCGTGGTGGCGTCGCTGGCGGGGCGTGCATCGTGCCAGCGTGCCTCGCGCGCCACGCGCTCGAAGGCGGCGGCCAGGCGCGGGTCGGTGGTGTGGGCCAGGCGCCAGGCCAGCGGGTCGGCGCCGGCCTGGCGCGCGCATTCGTCCATGGCGCTTTCCACCACCAGGGTGTTGGGGCCCGCGCCCAGGCCGCGCCAGGGGCCCGTGTGTACTGGCAGGCGCTGGGCCGTGAATTCGGTGCGCTGCTGCGGCACGGCATAGGCCAGCTGCGAGCCGCGCGCCACGCCGCTGTCGCCTGCAAAGTCGGCCAGGGCCTGCATCCAGGGCGGCATGGCCGCGGGCGTGAAGAGGATGTGGCTGCTCGCGAACGCATGCCACCAGTGCGTGACGCGGCCCTGGTGCACACGGGCGCGCACGCGGTGGCTCGACGGCGGGCGCTGGAAGCCCTGCGCGAATTCCTGCGCGCGGCTCCAATGCACCTTGACCGGTGCGCCCACGGCCTGGGCGAGCACGGCGGCTTCGAGCTCCACCGTGCACAGCGTGCGCCCGCCAAAGCCGCCACCCACTCGGCAGGCCTGCACCGCGATGCGTTCCGCGTCGAGCGAAAGGTGGCGCGCCAGCACATCGCGCACATAGAACAGGTCCTGCGTGCCGGCCCAGACGCGCAGCACGGGGTCGCCGTTCTGGGCCTTGGGGCTCCAGGCCGCCGTGGCGCTGCGCGGCTCGATGGGGGCGTGCGCGGCCAGCGGGATGTCGATGCGCAGGTCGACGCTCCAGCGGCCATTTTCTTCGGGCATGGCATCGCTGCGCGGTGTGTGGCGCAGCGCACCGCGCGCCAGGTGCCGGTCGATGTCGATGCGCTCGGCGATCTCGGCGGGCTCGAAGCCTCCTTGCACCTGCCACTGCACGGCCAGCGCGGCCTCGATGCGGTCCAGCGCGGCCGGGCTGCGTGCCACGATGCCCACGCCCAGGCTGTTCATCTGCAGCAGCAGCGGGCTGCGCACCACGGCGACACAGGCCGGGTCGGCGCGCGCGGCGGCCTCGTCCATGGCCCCTGGGCGCGAATCCAGCTCGGCTGATACCGGCGCGCGCAGCACGCGGCCATAGAGCATGCCGGGCAGGCGCGTATCGCCCGCGAACAAGGCCTGGCCCGTGACGAGGGCCTGCAACTGCCCGGGTGCAGGTGCCACGGGCCGGGCCGACGCCAGGGCCTGGAAGCTGCGCAGCGCGCTGGCGGGCAAGGGCTGGGCCTGCAGGCTTGCACCACCGGTGCCGGTGCCGCTGGCCAGGGCTTCGCGCAGTGTGGCACAGGCCTGGGCCAGCTGCAGCGCAAAGTCCTGCACGCTGGCGCTGCCCACGGTGGCGCGCACGCGGGCGATGTCGCCCGTGCCCGGCAGGCGCAGCTGCACGGCCTGCGGCGCCACGCCCAGCTCGGCCGCGGCCAGCGCCTGCAGCGCGGTGCTGATCTGCTGGCCCATCTCGGTGCAGGGCACCCACAGGGTGTAGCGGCCGTTCGCCTCGTGGCGTATCCAGCCCTGGGCGTTCTCGGGCGTCGGGGCGGGGCGCTTGGGGATCACGGGCACCAGCGCGCAGCCGGCGCTGAAGACCACGGTGATGGCGGCCAGGCCCGCGCCGGCAAGCAGGTGGCGGCGCTTCATCATGCGGGCGTCCCTCCCCCGGTGTTGCCGGCCGCATGGTGGATGGCCGCGCGGATGCGCCGCTGCGTGCCGCATCGGCACAGGTGGCCGGCCATCGCGGCGTCGATCTGCGCATCGTCGGGCCGCGGCGTGGCGCGCAGCAGTGCAACCGCCCCCATGATCTGGCCGCTCTGGCAGTAGCCGCACTGGGGCACGTTGTGGGCCACCCAGGCCTGCTGCACGGGGTGCAGGCTGCCATCTGCTGCGGCCAGGCCTTCGATGGTGGTGATGGCACGGCCTTGCAGCGCCTCGGCCGTGAGCAGGCAGGCACGGGTGGCCTCGCCATCCACCAGTACCGTGCAGGCGCCGCACAGGCCTACGCCGCAGCCGAAGCGGGTGCCGACCAGGCCGGCGGTTTCGCGCAGGATCCAGAGGAGGGGTTCTTGCTCCCAGCCGGCGGGGACTGGGTGGGTCTTTCCGTTGATCGTGAGCTGCATGGGGTGGGTTCGGTGGTTGCTGTGGGGGGAGTGTCTGGTGGGGCTTGGTTTGGTGTCTTGAAGAAATGCGCCATTGGTTGCTGTTTTGGCGGCGTGCCTATACCGTGGGCGGGGGCCGGGATGTGCGCCCGGCGGCGCAGTAACTTTCTCTTGGGCCGCCAAGAGAAAGTCACCAAAGAGAAGGCGGCCCCCAGTCTGCGTCCCCCATCGCCCGGAGGGCGATGGGGGCAACCTGCGGTGC